>Ga0268299_1000512_pt1 | contig 116309 bp, 95 predicted proteins | sample NOBtaG_FD_193484 | JGI IMG/M metagenome (GOLD analysis project Ga0268299, IMG submission 193484) | Activated sludge microbial communities from bioreactor in Nijmegen, Gelderland, Netherland - NOB reactor | ecosystem: Engineered > Bioreactor > Aerobic > Activated sludge | place: Netherlands...
TCTCGCAAATACCTGAAAATGTGGTCCGCGAAGCCGAGGCTGTGCAGGATAAGGCCGTTGCAGATCAGGCCGCAAGGCTCGTCGATACGGCAAAAATGTTGGCAGCGGCTTTCGCAGATCGACAACCGACCGGTGTTGAGCTGGCAAAACTTGCTCAAGACGGCAATTTGACGCACATAGAGATAGTTTCTCGTAAGGGCGAAACGATCGCAGTCAGTTCGAGCAAATTAGCAACCGTGAAACAGGCCGAGCTGGATGCGATCCTTGTTTTGGCAAGGTCGGGGCAAATAGCCGAACCGTCGGCTGATAACAGTACCGGTTTTGATATCGCGGCCGCCGAGCTCTCTGATGGCCGTCGCCTGTTGATAGTGCCCGAACCCAGATCGGGCGAAAGTGTAAGCCAGATGGTCGACACCGCGCTCGTTGAACTTGACCGGCTTAAAGGACAGAATTTGACCGTACGTCAACTCGGGTTTTTGACGCTCGGTGTATTGACGTTCATGCTCATTTTTGCCTCTTCATGGACGGCGTTCTATATCGCTCGTGGTTTGACGGTGCCGATAAAGGCGTTGGCTGAGGGGGCCGACAAGATCGCTCAAGGTGATTTTTCGCACCGCGTCGATGTCATTGCCGAGGACGAACTCGCTTTGCTTGTCGACACCTTTAACCAAATGTCTTCAAAGCTTGAGGCGAATTCGGCCGAACTTTCGGAAAGGCGGCGGTACATCGAAACCGTATTCGAGGCATTGCCCACTGGTGTAATATCGGTCGACGCTGAGGGACGGGTCGGGACGATAAATCGAGCGGCGATAAAGATGCTTCGGCTTGAAAATGCAGATTTTCGAGGATTCGATCTCGATAAACTCGTAGGCGAAGACGATCGTCTGATTCTGGAACGTCTCGTAGCAAGGGCGAGGCGAATAGGCCGGGCTGCGGAACAGACGACTCTCCGCCGCGAGACGAAGGGCCTCTCGGGTGACGCCAGCCCCGAGATCACCGTTGCTATCACTGCAACCGCACTCGAAAATGACAGCGGTGCGGTTCTTGTGATCGAAGATCTTTCAGAACTGATAACAGCGCAACGCGCCTCTGCATGGCAGGAGGTCGCCCGCCGAATGGCACACGAGATAAAAAATCCACTTACGCCGATACAGCTTTCGGCCGAGCGGATAGCAAAACGGTTCATTGAATCGCATAGTAATGGCAGCGGAGACATCCATGCGACGGACGGTCAAACGAAGCGTGTGATCCAAGATGGTACGACGACCATCTTGCGTGAAGTGCAGTCGTTAAAGGCGATGGTCGATGAGTTCTCGCGATTTGCCCGCTTGCCCAACGCCCAGCCCGAGCGCGGGAATCTTAACGGCATTGTCGAAAAGGTGCTTGCTCTCTACGAAGGCCGAAAAAACTCCGCTGTCATCGTTGCTGACCTTTCCGCGTCACTTCCTGACGCGATGATCGACGCTGAACAGATGAAACGCGTTTTTGTCAACCTGATCGAGAACTCGCTTGAGGCATTTGATAATGGCTCGACCGAGAATTCGATCACGATCACGACACGACACGACCTTGCCCGCGACATAATCGTCTCAGAGGTTTCTGACAACGGTAAAGGCATCGCTCCGGCTGATCTGCAAAAGTTGTTTCAACCTTATTTCTCGACCAAAGGCCGCGGCACGGGCCTCGGGCTGGCGATCGTTCATCGGATCATCGGGGAGCATAAAGGGAAAATAAATGTCGTAGCGAATCAGCCAAAGGGAGCGAAATTTATAATCGAGTTGCCGGTTGCGGTTTAGATATTTGGATGGCAAATTCCGTTTTGATTGTTGATGATGAGCCCGGTATTCGCGAAACGCTGCGCGGCGTTCTTGAGGACGAGGGCTTCGAAGTAGAGGCGGCAGCAACAGGTGAGGCGTGTCTTAATGCGGCCCGTGAGCAGAAATTCGCCTGCATTCTGCTCGATATCTGGCTGGGCGACGGCATCGACGGACTCGAGACCCTTCAAAAACTTCGCGAAGAGGGAAGCGACGCTGCAGTGGTCATGATCTCGGGCCATGGGAACATCGAGACCGCTGTTCGCTCGACAAAACTCGGGGCTTTCGATTTCATCGAAAAACCATTGAGCCTCGAGCGTACCGTCGTTACGGTCAAGAATGCGGTACGCCAACGTGATCTCGAAAGAAGCAACGAACAGCTGCAGAGGGACCTCGCTGACGAGTATATAATGGTTGGCGATTCGATCGCGATGCGGGCACTGCGAAAGCAGATCGCGGTCGTAGCTCCGTCCGACGGGCGTGTGCTCATATCCGGCGAAAGCGGAACCGGGAAAGAACTTGTCGCACGCGCGATCCATTCCCAATCGAGACGCCGGGGAGCACCATTTGTCGAGGTTAACTCGGCCGCGATCCCGGAAGAATTGGTCGAATCAGAATTGTTTGGTCATGTGAAAGGGGCGTTTTCTGGTGCTACGGCAAACAAGAAAGGGAAGTTCGAGATCGCCGACGGCGCGACGCTTTTCCTTGACGAAATAGGCGATATGTCGCCGCGTGTTCAGGCAAAGATGCTCCGCGTCCTCGAGGAGCAACGTTTCGAACCGGTCGGAAGCAACAGGCCCGTAAAGGTAGATGTAAGGGTGATCTCGGCAACCAACAAACGTCTGGATGATCTGATCGAAAATGGCAATTTTCGAGCAGATCTTTTTTATCGGCTTAACGTCATCCCGTTTCAGCTGCCGCCCCTTCGGGAGCGCTCAGAGGACATTCCAGCATTGGTCGAACACTTCAATAAGAAATTTTCAAATGATTACGCCAAAAAGCCAAAAACGTTCACTGAGGATGCGGTTGCGACCCTTCGACAACACACTTGGCCCGGAAACATCCGCGAGCTGCGAAATACGGTCGAACGGATCGTCATAATGGTTGCGAAACAAAAGATCGGTGCAAAGGATCTGCCGGAGTTTGGGGTCAGTGACGAAGTTCGTTCGTCGAGTTTTCGTTTCCCGACGTTTAAGTCAGCGACGGACGCTTATCAACGTGAGTTCATATTGCACAAGCTCGCGGAGCACGATGGAAATATCTCGAAGGCCGCTGAAGAGATGGGGGTCGACCGCAGCCATCTCTACCGCCGTATGCGAAATTTGGGTATTCAGCCGAAGTCATGATCGGGGAAAAATTATTGACATCGAAAAAGCGAAACGCGTAACATAACGCGAAACTTCTTTCGGAGCAGTACCTTATGACCGACAAAAGTGTCCCACAGCCTTTGCTGATAGTAATTTTCGTATTCGTCGCCGCGTTTGCAATTCCGGCCGTGGCTCAAGATAAATGGACCTCGGCGCGTTCGACCAATTTTCACTTGATCGGCGATGCTAAAGAAGCTGAGATCAGACGTGTCGCGACGCGGCTTGAGCAGTTCCGGGAGGTATTCGTTCAGCTGTTTCCGTCGTTGAGGTATTCGTCGCCGGTACCGACTACCGTCATCGTTTTTCGCAATGAGAAGGCGTTTCGTCCATATAAACCCCAGTCCGCAGACGGTAAAGCTGCAAAGTGGGTGGCGGGCTATTTCTCACCGCGTGAAGACGCAAATTACATCGTGCTCTCCACTGAGGGCGAATCGCGACAAACTTATCAAACGATTTATCACGAGTATGTTCACTACCTTGTGAACAACAGTTTCGGCCGGTCCAGGGTGCCGCCGTGGTTCAATGAAGGGCTGGCAGAATACTACGACCAGTTTTCTATCGAGGGTGATATTCGGGTTAATCTCGGGGATCTCAACAACAACCACTTGTACACGCTTCAGAACACGAAACTTATTCCGCTCCAGCAGTTCTTTTCGATCGACTACTTCACGCTTCACCAGCAGGGAAGCCATAGTGCCAACATCTTCTATGCTCAGTCCTGGGCGCTGATGCACTATCTGATACATGGCAAGGGCGGCAACCGAGCAAACGAGATCAATGCTTATTTGAACGCCATCGGAAAGGGAGAGACACCTGAAGCGGCGTTCCGAGCTGCTTTTAAGACGAGCTTCGAGGAAATGGAAAAGGAACTTCGCCGCTATGTCGGTCAAAGTACCTACAAGGGCTTCCAGATCACATTTAAGAACAAACTTGTTTTCGACGACGAGATCAAGACCGAGCCGATGTCGCTTGCCGCGGCCAATGCGTATCTTGGAGACCTTCTGCTCGGTTCGGGCCGAATTGAAGAGGCCGAAGCTCGCCTCGCGGAGTCGCTTGCCGCTGAGACCGACAATATTCTTGCAAACTCCACAATGGGCATGGCGAAGATGCGGCAGCGAAAGTTTGCCGATGCCAAGGGCTTTCTTGAAAAGGCAAGACGAGCCGAAACTGCTGGACACCTTGTCCACTATCGTTATGCGTATGTGCTAAGCCGTGAGGCAATGGACGGGAACGGCTGGGTAGCCAATTATTCGGACGAAGCGGCGCGGACGATCCGCGAGTCGCTCAGGAAGGCGATCGCCGCGAATCCGAACTTCCCCGAAAGCTATTCGCTTCTCGCTTTCATTGCTTTGGTCCGAAATGACGAGATCGATGAAGCGATCGGGCAGATCCGCACCGCACTCCGGCTTTCTCCGGGGAACGAGAACTATATGCTGCACCTCGCCGGGCTCCACGGACGCAAACGCGATTTTGACGAGGCTAAACGACTTGCCGAAGGCGTTTACAAAACAGCTCAGGACCCGAACGTTCGAACCCGTGCAAGAAGCGTTCTGCAAAACGTCAGCGACCTTCAGCGTTATTCCGAAAGGGAGAAAAAGATCGCCGGCGGGCAGGCAGGACCGGATATTGGGGAAAGTGGCCTTCGCCGTCAATCAGTTGTCGTGGTGGGTGCGGATGAGGAACTGACCGAAGAAAAACTCAAGGAACTCGCAGCAGCCGCCGAACTCGAATCGCTCAATCGGATCCTTAGAAAACCGCAAGCCGGTGAAAAGCGAATTCTCGGGCACCTCAATGGTATCGAATGTTCGCGGGAAAGCATAACATTTCTGATCGAAGAGGGGAGTGCTACAGTCCGGCTTACAAGCAAGGATTTTCAGGGCCTTGAGCTGACCTCCTATGTAGATGTTCCGGACCTTCAGATCGGGTGCGGTAGCATCAAACAGCCTATTTGGGCCGTTATAACATACGTACCCGAACAGGATCAGAAGAAAAAGACCGCCGGCCGAATAATCGCGATAGATATCGTTCCCGAACGTTTGAAATCGATCGAATAGCACGCGAGCATTTGTTTTAATCTTTAGCTCGAAGCCGAGCTTCGAGTTCAGCCTTATATCTCGCCATTTCGCGGTCAAATTCTTCGAACTCGCGGTCTCTCTCGGCGTTCGCGTTCCTTGTTTGTGTAAAATTTGACGCCTTTTATGTCCATGTTCTTGAGTGATTCAAACCAGCCATGAAGCTGCTTCGAGATGTTGGTCGAGCGTCCGATCAAATTCGAGATCTCAGATCTGAAATTTGCGAATCGATCCGATCGTTCTCGGACCCGAAGCATCGATCGAGTTTCGCCTGCGGAACCACGCGAAATGTACAGGAAGTGGATCAACTCGGTAGGTGTCCCGCGCTCAAAACCCTCGGCGATGTTATTTGAGATAGAAACGACGCCCTTTCCAGTCGGTTCTTGAGATCGCCCACGCCGCGAAAATCGGCCTTTTCCGAGAAGGCAAAAAAACGAAGAGCGATCTCGAGCGAAGCTTGCCAGACCGGTAGTCCTTCAAGAACTCGGTACTTCATCGTAAAGGAAAGGTGAGATCCGTCCCACGAGCGGAACGGATCCCATTGACAACGGCCTAGCGATGGGTGGTGATCAAAATCCGCGTTTCTTCATCAGTGCTTCCACCTTTGGGTCACGGCCGCGAAAATTACGGTATGCCTCGGCCGGGTCGATCGTGTTGCCGACCGAAAAGATGTTCTTTACGAGCTTTTTGCCAACTGCCTTATCATACGGCCCTTTACCCTCGGTAAATGCTCCGAAGGAATCCGCAGTGATAACATCGGACCATAGGTAACTGTAATAACCCGCCGAATAGCCGTCGCTGCCAAAGGCGTGCGCAAACTGCGGAGTTCTATGTCTCATTACCAATTCACGAGGCATCCCAAGCGATGCCAGTGTCTCGCGTTCGAACTTGTCTGGGTCGATCAACTGTGACCCTGCAAGGTGAAGCTTCATGTCGATCAACGCGCTTGATAGGTATTCGGTCGTTGCAAATCCCTGATTGAACGTCGCCGACTTTTCGATCTTATCGACAAGGCTTTGGGGTATCGGCTTGCCGGTCTGGTAGTGAACCGCGTATTTCTGAAGCACCTGCGGCGTCGAAAGCCAATGCTCAAGCAACTGAGAAGGAAACTCCACATAATCTCGCGCGACGTTGGTTCCTGACAACGTCGGGTAAGTAACGTCGGATGAAAGGCCGTGCAGTGCATGCCCAAACTCATGGAACATTGTTGATGCGTCATCCCAGGAGATAAGCACAGGTTCTCCAGGTTTGCCCTTTACGAAATTCGAGTTGTTCGAAACTATCGTAGTTATCGGCTTATCCATCCGCTCCTGGCTGCGGTATGCGTTCATCCATGCACCGGATCGCTTTCCGTCACGTGCGTACGGATCGAAATACCAAAGTCCGACGTGTTTGCCAGAGGTTTTGTCCTTTACTTCCCAAACCGTAACATCCGGGTGAAAGACCGGAACGTTCTTTACCGGCGAAAAGGTGAAATTGAAGAGCTCGCCGGCAACGAAAAACATTGCATCCCGGATCTTGTCGAGCTGCAAATACTGTTTCACCTCGTTGGCGTCCAGGTCATAACGCTCTTTTCGGACCTTTTCCATGTAGTAGCGGTAATCCCATGGTTCGATCGTTATTTTTGCGCCTTCCTTATCTGCCAAAGCCTGCATATCGCGGACCTCTTCTTTTACACGTTCGACGACGGGTGTCCATACTGCTTCCAAGAGCTCCATTGCACGTTCGGGCGTTTTGGCCATCGCATTTTCAAGCCGCCAATGGGCATGCGTCTGATAGCCGAGCATTTTTGCCCGCTCAGCACGAAGCTGGAGGATTTCGGTGATCGTCGCGTTGTTATCGGTCGCACCGCCGCCGTCGCCACGATTAACGAACATCTTCCAGACCTTTTCCCTAAGGTCTCTACGCTCAGAATAGGTTAGGAACGGATCGACCGAAGACCGGGTGTTCGAAACTATCCAACCATCGACCTTTTTCGAAGCGGCGGCCGAAGCTGCGGCATCCTTGTATGACTGTGACATTCCGGAAAGCTCGGACTCTGACCTCAGGTGCACGTATTGTTCGTTTTCGTCTTTTAATAGATTCTGGCCAAATTTGGTGAACAGACTGGCCAACTGCTGATTGATCTGTGAAAGCCGTGCTTTTTGTTCCGCGTTCAAACGAGCGCCGGCTCGCACAAAGTTGGTGTAACGTACCCATACCAACCTCTGCTGCTCAGACGTGAGTTTCTGTTTTTCCGGTGAATTATAAACGGCTTCAATTCGCTTGAAGAGATTTTCGTTTTGAGTGATCTTATCGCCCAACGCAGCAAATTTCGGAGCCATTTCACGCTCAACTGCTGCAAAAGCGGCGTCCTTCATATTTCCGCTCCAGATAAAATAGATCGTGCTAACACGCTCCATTTTTGAACCCGCCCGTTCCATCGCGGCGATCGTGTTCTCAAAACTCGGCGGTTCGCTGTTGTTTGCGATCTTGTCGATCTCGGCCAACTGCTCTGCCATCGCTTCTTCGAGAGCGGGTTTGAAATCCGCGACCTTTACCTTGTCGAAAGCAGGAACTCCGCCGAACGGACCTGACCATTCTGCAACCAGTGGATTTTCGATCGTATTTTCTTTCTCAGACGTTGACGCACGTGAAATAGTTTCTGAAGACATATATAGACCAAACCCCGCAAATGCGGCTAGCATGAACGCCGTTAGCGATGCTTGCCTTACTGATTTTAACTTCATTGAGAAATTCCTCCGGATATCGATATAGATGGTCACGCAATGGGATGCGGCCCGAAAATGCTGCGTTCGTTCTAAAGTTGGATCATTTACCTAATGTGACTGGATTTTAGCACACTATCACTTCGGCGAACACACCCGGGAATAGTAGTATTTATCAAACCGTGAATATGACGATTATGTCGGAAAGTTAGCCTCAGGCTACAAATATGTAAGATATATAACCTTGCCAGGCTACACGGCGGTTGTCAGATATACTCTGTGTTCTCAGCAATTAGCTGTCAAAAAGATATCGGTGGTGATTCCGGCATAGACGTTGCTACGGAGGATTGTTTTCAGCGGACGGAGTAATTTACGATAATTTGGGAAGCTTTCGTATTTTATTACCATAACTTAAGTTTAAGGAGAATTCATGAACGCCAAGAATGTTTTGCACTACGCCGCCGATCAGGAGGCAAAGTTCGTTTCAGTCCGGTTTACTGATCTTCCAGGGTCGTGGCACCATTTAACGTTTCCTATCGCGCATCTTACCGAGGATTCATTTGAAGACGGCTTTGGGTTTGACGCGTCGTCACTCCGCGGCTGGGCCGCGATCAATGAATCGGACATGCTCCTGGTGCCGGACGCATCAAGGTTTTGGATGGACCCTTTCACCGACGAACCTACGTTATGCTTGATCGCAAATGTAATGGAGCCGATCACAAAAGAAGGCTACGGACTCGATCCACGGTCAGTCGCTGTCAGAGCTGAAAGTTACCTCAAATTCACCGGCATCGCCGACACCGTCTTTGTCGGGCCCGAGGCCGAGTTTTTTGTTTTCGATGAGGTATCGTTTCACAACGACCAACAGTCTGCTGGCTTCAGCGTTGATTCTGAAGAGGGACATTGGAATACCCGCCGGCGCGGTAGTGACCTTAACCCGAACTCCGGATATCATATCCGCCCGAAGGAAGGCTATGTTCCGGTCGCCCCGATGGATACGCTTGTCGACCTGCGCAACACGATGTCAAGCATTCTTGCGGAAGTAGGTATCAACGTCGAATGTCATCATCATGAAGTAGCCACGGCCGGTCAATGCGAGATCGATTTCAAATTTTCAAATCTGCTGCACACTGCTGACAACCTCATGCTCTTCAAGTATGTGGTCAAGAACACCGCCTCGGTTCACGGCAAAACGGCGACCTTCATGCCGAAACCGCTTTACGGCGACAATGGATCAGGGATGCACGTCCACCAGTCATTGTGGAAAGACGGCGTGCCGCTTTTTGCGGGTGATCAATATGCCGGATTGTCTGAAATGGCGAAGTTCTATATTGGCGGGCTGCTTAAGCATGCACCGGCGCTTGTCGCGTTCGCCGCGCCGACCACTAACAGCTACAAACGCTTGGTTCCAGGCTTTGAAGCACCAGTAAACCTGGCGTATTCGGCTCGAAATCGATCTGCGGCCGTGCGGATCCCGATGTTCTCTCCTTCTCCGAAAGCCAAACGACTCGAGTTCCGTCCACCGGACCCAAGCTGCAATCCGTATATCACGTTTGCGGCTTTGCTGATGGCTGGCCTTGATGGGATACAAAATCGGATAGATCCCGGCGAACCGCTCGACAAGGATATCTATGATCTTCCACCCGAAGAACTGGCGAATGTGCCTTCATTGCCAGGTTCACTGGATGAGGCGCTAATCGCACTCGAAAATGATCACGACTTTCTTCTAAAGGGTGACGTGTTCACGACCTCGATGATCGAGCGTTGGATCAAATATAAGCGCGAAAAAGAGATCACGCCGCTTCGACTACGGCCGCACCCGCTTGAATATTCGATGTATTATGATATTTAAGGCGATTCACAGATTCGGTTCGAGTTATGGGCAGCCCTCACCGGCTGCTCATTTCATATGTCGGACTTCCGCGAGTCTTGGTTTTTGGGTATCATTGTCAGGAAATGAATCTAGTTGTCCCTCACAAGTTGATCGGAAGTCGTTTGCCTTCTGCCGGTATATTGTTCCTAACAGCTTTTTTGATGATCGTACTGGTGCTGACGGGTTGTGGCTCGCCGAGCGACGGGCCGAATAGCAGCGGTAGTGCAAATGCGAACGGCAGCCAGGCCCGCGTCGATGTTTCTCCAGACGAGGTTAATCGGCCTTCTGATACCGACATCCCGAACGGTGCGGATAAAAATGCGACTTTGCCAAACTCAGTAGCCAATTCCCAATTGGAAAAGCATACTCGAGCCGACCGGGATTCGACCGGCCTCCCAAATCCGGACGGCTCGGCGGGAACGCCAAAACCGCTTTCAAGGCCTGCACCTGACGATTCGGAATATTGGTCGACGCTGACCGACGTCGCCCGAGAGACACGTTTGTTCAAGAGCCATCCACAGATCAAAAGGGTCGAGAAGATAAATGACGGAAAGAAAACGGAGGTAAAGATATTTGTTGCTGGTGACAAGGTGATAAATGTCCCCGGCGACCGTTTTCCGGATATTTCGCGTGTATCGGTCAACGATTTTGTCAAAGCGGCGGGCTTACAGCCGATTCCGACAAAAACGCCGACGCCCGGACCAGTAGTCGAGAATCCCGAGAAGAAACGCCGCGAACGTATCCTGCCCGGTCGGCCGCCCCGATAGTGTATAATTCGGACAATGAGCGAGAAATTCACAGTCCTGTGTCCTTGCTGCGAATCGACGTTGACGATCGACGCGCAAACAGGTGCGATGTTGGCACACGAAGAGAAAAAGAAGGTAACCGGTTCCTTTGAAGATCTGAAGGGTGAACTTTCAAAACAAAAAGAACTTCGCGATCAGTTGTTTGCTCAAGAGATGTCGTCGATGAAGGACCGCGAACGATTGCTCGAAGAAAAATTCAAGGAAGCTCTGAAGCGTGCAGATACCGACATCGGTAAGCCCTTTAAAAATCCGCTTGACCTCGATTGAGCGCGGCGATCCGCGATGTTCATCCTGAATGAAACCCATTCAAAGCCCCGATCACCAACAGCTTGACGCAAAGAGCCGCATTATCGTCGCTCTCGATGTCGATTCCGCCGAGGCGGCTCGTGAGATCGTCCGCGAATTAAGCAACAGCGTCGGCGGGTTTAAGATCGGCCTTCAGCTTTTCACTGCGGAAGGCCCTTCGATCGTCCGCGAGTTTGTCGAAGACGGCTCCCGGATCTTTCTTGACCTCAAGTTTCACGACATTCCGAATACGGCCGCAAAAGCGTCTGTCGAGGCGGCCAGGTGCGGTGTCTGGATGTTCAACCTGCATACTGCTGGCGGATCCGAGATGATGCGGAGGTCGGTCGGGGAAGTCGGTGATATCTGCGAGCGCGAGGGGTTGGTTCGGCCGTTGATAATCGGTGTTACGGTATTGACGAGTATGGCACCGGACGCATTGGTTGAGACCGGAATTGAACGTGCGATGGACGAGCAAGTAGAACGGCTCTCGGTTTTGGCTGCCGAGTGCGGACTCGACGGTGTGGTCGCCTCGGCCTTAGAGGCTCAAATGATAAGACGGTCGGTCGAGAACCGGGAATTTTGTATCGTAACGCCCGGCGTAAGGCCCGCGTCCGGAACTTTTGACGATCAATCACGTGTAAGTACACCGGGATCGGCCCTTGCGGCCGGTGCCGATTTTCTTGTGATCGGACGTCCGATCGTTCGCGCTCAAAACCGCTCAACAGCAGTTGCTAACATCGTTTCCGAGATCGAATTAGCTTTGAATGAAATGAATTTTGACGAGACAAGCAATTAGCCGACTGACCGCAATGACCCAATCAAGACGAAAGACATTTTTTTCGGCGAGGCTACTGCTCACAATGTTCGTTGCGCTGAACTTGATGGCCTATTCGCAGAATGGGCAGGCTGAGGGCTTATTTCGTGTCGGAGAAAGACTCACCTATACGGTCTCACTCGAAAAATTCCCGAATGTCGCGTACGCCGAGATGTATGTCGCATCCTCGGGTAAGATCGGATCGGCCGATGTGGTCGAGATCCGTACTCGAGCTCGAACTCTGGACTTTGCGAGTGCTGCGTTCTATTCGCTTGATCGATCGCGAACGGTATTCGCTTCGCCGATCAGTGGATTGCCGCTTTATATTCGTCACGCCGACCTATCTACCGGGCTTCCTAAAGAATCGTTCGCAGATTTCTCGCTTACCCCTACGCCGAATTTCGACCTCGCTACGTTGATCTATGCTGTTCGTCGCGGTCCTGGAACCGGTTCGATGATGCTGCAGGAGGGCGACCGAACCTATGCGGTTTCTTATCAGCAGACGGGGATTGAAACGCTCACGACCGATGCAGGAACATTCGAAACGAGCCTTATCACAGTTCAAAGCGAGTATTTTACCGAGATCGGTCTGCGTGATTTGCGAATCAATGTTTCGTCCGACGATGCACGTATTCCGGTGCTTTTTCGATCCAAAACCGAAAAGGGACAACTTAGAATGACGATCGCCAGCATAAGCAACGATGCTCCAGTGGTTCAGGCCACAGCCACGCCGGTGCCGGCTGCGACACCGCGTCCGGTCGCAACGCCCAAACCCAGCCCGACGCCTCGTCCTTACGTCCCGAATATGCCGCTTGCCACAGATCTTGCTTTCGTCCTCGGTGAGACGCTTGAGTTTAAGATCTCAACCAACGGCATGGAGGTTGGCACCTTGGTGCTGCGTGCAGAGGAGCGGAATCAGTTCGAAGGCGCGGACAGCCTGCTCATCACAGCAAGATTGGCGAACCTGATAGGGGCGAACCCTGCATTTGGAAACGGAGGCGAGGCATTTGCCCGAGTCGACCCGGAAACACTTGCCTCTCAGCGAATTGATGTAAAGTTTTCAGGTGGATTGGCGTCGGCGAATCATACGGCCGTTTTCGATCAGGGTACCAGCACCGTGAATTTCGGTTCCGCCACGCGGATCGAAGTTCCGGTAGGCACACACAGTCTTCTTTCGCTTGTATACGCTTTGCGGTCCTTCAATCTAAAGCCGAGCCGTGACCTTAGTAATCCGGTAAATGACACACGTGTCGCCGTATTTTGGATCGACCGAACCTCAATATTTACTTTGCGGCCGTCATTGGTCGAAGTAATTACGCTTAGGGGCGAAAAGATCAGCGGGCAACAGATCTCGGTGACCACGGGTATTCAGTCGATCGATCAGCTATCTCCAAAGATATGGCTTGGAACGGACGAACGGCGCTTGCCCCTTCGTATGACCATCGGTACCTATCAGCTCGATCTTGTATCTTCAAAAGTTTCCCCACCACAGTAGCTGTCGATCGAACATCGTCGTCCGGCCTTATTCTACTAATTGAAATTGGAAACTATTTTCAATTGGTCTAATATCGAGGTTGGACGGTTGCCAATTGTTTTGCTGATCGTTGTTGCGAACCGCGGAAATACCAGATGGAAGAGAAAGTGAGAGATACGCAGTCATTTAACCTTTCGCAGATGCCAGCCGGCAGCATCACGAAAGTGGTAGCAGTACGAGGAGGCGGCCGCATTGCGCAGAGACTTATGGAGATGGGTGTTGTGCCTGGGGTCTCAGTAAAGGTGATCAAGTCCGCACCGTTCGGCGATCCGATCGAGATACGTCTTTTGGGCTACAGTTTGGCGATCCGAAGGAATGAGGCATCGGCGATCGAGGTCGAAGGCTAGCGCAGTTCGTCATAATTTGCGTGCCGTTCTAACATGGATACTGAAAGATCGAACTCTCAGATTCTCAACATCGCTCTTGCCGGCAACCCGAACGCTGGCAAGACGACACTATTCAACGTCTTAACCGGCCTCAATCAAAAAGTAGCGAACTATCCGGGTGTGACCGTCGAACGCAAGACCGGTAATTGGAGCGTTAAAGACTCCCCCGCGTTGCTGACCGATCTGCCCGGGCTTTATAGTCTTGACGCCACCTCTCTTGATGAGAAGATCGCATGCGATGTTTTGACAGGTGAGCAGCTGGGAACGGTGCGTCCTGACGCGGTCGTCGCGGTCGTTGATGCGACGAATCTCGAACGCAACCTGTATCTTGTCACTCAGATTGTGGAAACCGGTATTCCGGTCGTAGTCGCGTTGACGATGATCGACGTCTTTGAAAAGCAGAAGCACGTGATCGATCTCGCACGACTGTCGGAGTTCATTGGTGTTCCCGTCGTCGCCGTCAACGCGAAGAACGGACGCGGCCTTGCCGAACTTGCTGACGCTGTTGGTAATGCGAACGAACGAGGCGGGACGACTCCGACCATAGAGACCAACCGAAAGGAATCTGAGAATTCCACGATCTTTTCGCGCTACAAATTCATTTCCGACGCCATTCAGGCGTCAGTGAAGCACAACGACCGTGATGCCCACCGTGTGACCGATCGTATCGATCGGCTCTTGACGCATCGCGTGTTCGGGCTCGTTATACTTCTCGGGATCCTGCTTCTTTTGTTTCAGGCGATCTTCACGTGGGCCGCAGTGCCGATGGATCTATTGGATCAGGGATTCGGAGCCCTGGGGGACACGGTTCGGGCCAGCCTGCCTCCTGGCGTACTAACCGATCTTATAGTTGACGGCGTGATCGCGGGCGTTGGCGGTGTGATGGTCTTCTTACCCCAGATCCTTCTTCTTTTCCTATTCATTTCGATCTTGGAGGATTCGGGATATATGGCCCGAGCGGCGTTCTTGCTTGACAAGATAATGAGCCGAGTCGGGCTCCACGGCAAAGCATTCTTACCGCTAATAAGTAGCTTCGCTTGTGCGATACCGGGGATCATGGCGACCAGAACGATCGAAGGGAGACGCGATCGGTTTGCAACGATCATGATCGCGCCGCTGATGAGCTGTTCGGCGAGGTTGCCGGTTTACACACTCATGATATCTGCCTTTTTTGCGGGCCAGTATTTCTTTGGGTTTGTCTCGGTGGGTGCGGTGCTCATGCTGGCAATGTATTCGCTCGGCATCACCGCTGCGATCATCGTCGCATTTCTTCTGAAACGGACTGTGCTCAAGGCTCCGCCGACGCCCTTTATAATGGAACTTCCGCCGTACCGGATGCCGAGCCTTCGCACTGTTTTGCAGAACATGTTCGAAAGGTCGTGGCTTTTCGTGAAGCGGGCCGGAACCGTGATCCTTGCGATCTCGATCATCCTCTGGGCACTGGCATATTTTCCGCGGTTCTCCGAAACGACGAACGATGTGTCTGGCGTGGAGGTCGCCGGCGAAAGTAGGCAGCTTGAACAGAGCTATGCCGGAATGCTCGGCCGAACGATCGAGCCGGTGATACAGCCGCTGGGCTTCGATTGGAAGATAGGCGTCGCTTTGATCGCGAGTTTTGCAGCTCGCGAAGTTCTGGTTTCGACCCTCAGTATCATCTACAACGTCGGTAGGGACGCCAACGAGGAGTCCGAGACACTGATCTCTGCGATCCGTGAGGCCAAACGAGAAGACGGCACACCGGTGTGGTCGCCTTTGACCGCGATCACTCTTATGGTATTTTTCGTACTCGCGATGCAGTGTATGTCGACGGTCGCGGTGGTGCGGCGCGAGACCAATTCCTGGTTGTGGACGATGTTCATGGTCGCTTACATGACCGTGCTCGCATACACGGCCGCCTTTGCTACTTTTCAAGCGGGTTCGTATTTCGGATATTGATCGGACCGTGTTTTAGAGTGCACATCCAAAGCATCATCGTTTTTCTTATCGTTCTAGCGGCTGTCGTTTACATTGCCGCAAACTTTATTCGTAAACACCGCCCGACGAAGCATGTTGGCGAATGTAAGGAAGAATGCGGCTGCGGCCGCTAGATCGAGTTAGAGCAAACCCACATTTGAGCACAAAGGAAACAATACTGACAGACGGCGTCAAGGCGATGTTTCTTTCGACGCTATCGTTTGCGATCGCCAATATTATCGTCAAACAGGTGTCGCACATTCCCGCGATGGAGGTCGTGTTTTTCAGGTGTCTCCTTGCGACTCTCTTTTGTCTTGTGGGGTTGAAGCGCGCCGGTGCCGACTGGCGTGGCTCCAACCATACGTTATTGCTGCTTCGAGGATTGTTCGGGACGACAGCGCTCTATCTGTTTTTCACCACCGTTCAGAATATTCCGCTTGCATCGGCGATGACGATCCAGTACCTTTCGCCGATCTTTACGACCATCATCGCGATCTTTGTGCTTCGCGAATCAGTAAAGCCGATCCAGTGGATCTTTTACGCGATCGCGTTCTCGGGTGTTTTGCTGATCGAACGATTCGATCCTAGGATCTCGCTCTTCTATCTCGTGATCGGTATTGTTTCGGCATTTTGTTCTGGTGTCGCATACAATCTTGTGAGAAGCATGAAGGGAAAGGAGCATCCGCTGACAGTTGTTTTGCACTTTCAGTTGGTCGGCGTTATCGCCGGGTTTATCAGTCTTTTCTTCGAATGGCGGATGCCGACGGATTGGGACTGGCTATTCCTGTTTCTGATCGGAGTATTTTCGCAGCTCGGTCAGATATTTCTTACGAACGCGTTGCAGCGCGAAGCGGTTGCTGGTGTTGCGATCGTGAACTACTCCGGCCTCATATATGCCGTCACGATAGGCTGGATCGTTTTTGGCGAACTTCAAACCGTATCTAGTATCATGGGAATGTCGCTGGTCGTATTCGGCGTATTGCTAAGTGTACTTTACAGCAGACGGGTCAGGGCAATGGAAAAGCTAGAATCGACCGTCGCGTAAGCGTTCGAATGGAACGAACCTCAGTGAAAATAATGGCTGTCGTGATCACCGCCAGCGATTCTCGGCACCCGGACAATGACGTTTCGGGGACAACGCTGGTCGGGCTTCTGATCGCGATGGGCGCAGAGGTGAAAGATCGTCTGATCGTCACTGACGACCTTTCAATACTGGAAGACGTTATCCGTTCGTCGGCGGATCGCTCTGATGTCAACCTCGTTCTGACGACGGGCGGGACGGGGTTCTCTCCACGCGACAATACACCGGAAGCAACACTTGCGGTCATTGAACGACAAGCTCCGGGAATTGCGGAGGCGATCCGAAGCAAGTCGGCTTTGAAAACACCATCAGCAATGCTTTCCCGCGGCGTTGCCGGAATCCGCAGCGGAACTCTGATCGTCAACTTCCCGGGTTCACCAAATGGAGTGGTCGAGAGCTACGAAGTGATCCGTCCAGTTCTTCAGCATGCTATCGACCTGATCGCAGGTCAAACATCGCATTAGAAATGAGAAATAATCTCCTCAGAACCACGATCTTGATAGCAACTGCGGTATCGATACTATCGATCGAAGCGTTCGCATCTCCGGGGCCAACATTACAAGCCAGATCGACCTTGGCGGTCGAAAGATTTCTTAGAACGGAACTTTTTTTCGGCCTTTCGAAGCCTGACGGCAGCGAGGTCACCGATGAAGAATGGATCCAGTTTCTTGACGATTTGGTGAGCCCGGCTTTCCCAAAAGGCTACACGATCCTGCTCGCTGAGGGCCGTTATCAGGATTCGGGCGGGCGTACCATCGCCGAGAAAAGCCGTGTATTGGTCATCCTGTATCCAAAGAACAAAAAGTTAGAAAGCCGCCGAAAGATCGACATGATCAGGGCGTCTTACATCAAGCGATTTGATCAGGAAGCGGTGATCAGAATGGATCTGCCTGGATCCGTGGATGTCTCATTCAACTAACGTTTCGATCATCGCCGCGCGGAGTTCCGCATAAATGCCGTGATGTCGTTCTTCAACTTGACCAGTGAGTTCTTTTCGATGTACATCATGTGTCCTGCCTCATAGTATTCGGTCGTGATGTTGCTGCGGAGGGCCTGGTCAAGCTGCATTGATGACATAGTATAATCGGATGCAAAGTACGGCGTGGCCATATCGTAATAACCGCTCGCCAAGAACACCTTCATATATGGATTCTTTCGCATCGCTGATGAGAGAGCTCCGGTCGTGTCAGCATAGCCGTTATTCGTATTCCAGTTCCAGGGTGACGTGATGCCGCCGCCAAGTATGTAATATTCGAGATCGGATTTGAACCCGAGATCGCGCCGAACATAATCGTTAAAGGTAGCGGTGTAAGGGGTTCTGATGGCGGTCATGCTTGGGTCAAACTCGGGTCCGGTGCCTCCCGAATCACGGTCAAACCCCAGAAAGCGGCTATCGAGTCGGCCGGTCGTGCGCTTTCTGCCTCGCAGCAATTCCTTATTGAATTCGCCGAGTTCCACACGGAAATTCTGATTTTCGATAAATGTTTTCGATAGACCCGTATACGAACTAAATTTCTCGAGCAGTTCGTTTCGCTCTTGCTGGCTGAGGCGGTCGATCCTCAGCAGGGCGGGTGCAAATTCACGAGTGGCGAAATTTTCTACTTCACGAAGTAACTCGGTCAGAGGCTTGCTTTGCATTGATGGCGCCAATGCTTTGTGATACCAGGCTGTTGCCGCATACGACGGAAGCATCATTACAAGCGGCATGTCGTTATTGTCGGCAAAGCGGATAGTCTGAAAATTGGTGACCATCGACACGAGAGCGACCCCGTTTAGGCCGATCCCACGCTCGAAGAGGTGATTTGCAAGTCCGGCTACTCGTGTTGTGCCGTAACTTTCGCCGACGAGATACAGCGGTGATGCCCAACGTTCGTTGCGGCCTAGGAACATTCGGATAAATTCGCCATTCGCATCAATGTCCCCATTCACCGAAAAGAACTTCGAGGCAAATTCCGGCTTTGCGGCTCGCGAATAGCCGGTACCCACCGGATCCACGAATACAAGGTCCGTTAGATCTAACCAACTATGATCGTTCTCCACCAGTTCATAAGGCGGCGGAGGCATCATTCCGTCGTCCAGCATCTTTACGCGTTTTGGCCCAAGGGCCCCGAGATGGAGCCAAACCGATGCCGAACCCGGACCGCCGTTGAACGAGAACATCAAAGGGCGCGTCTTCTTATCGGCAACGCCATCGAGAGCATATGCCATATAGAAAATGCGGCCCTCGGTTTCGCCCGAGACCGCGTTTCGAATCGGCATGAACCCGGTCGTTACCGTGTAATTAAGCTGTCGACCACCCACGCGTGAAGAGTGTTTTGTAACAACCGGTGGCTCATCACGCTGTTGTTGTGAAACCTCGGCGGGCTTCGGCGATTCCGCAGGACGCGGTGTTGCCGTAACGGGCGCCTGGAAAAGAAACATCGTCGACAAAAATGCTGTTGCTAACATAGATGCGTTACCTGATCACCTCACTGACCATCTTTCCGTTTATCATAGTTCCGATGCAGTGGGTAATGAATTCGAACGGGTCGCCGTCATACATTGCAAGGTCGGCGTCCTTGCCGACGGCGATCGAGCCAACCCGGCCATCTATCCCAAGAATCCTTGCAGCATCGATTGTAATTGTGGCCAATGCATCTCGGCGCGACATGCCGTTAGCGGCAGCCATCGCGGCTTCGAAGAGCACGACGCGTGTTTTCGGAACGTAGCCTTCGTAGCCGCTCTGGAGCGCTACGGGAATGCCGGCCGCTTTCAATTTGGCCGCGTTTTCCATCGAGAGATTCTCGCGGTCGCCGCCCGGTCGAGCCATTGTCGGATGGACTATGACAGGGAAACCAGAGGCCTTTATCTCGTTGATAAGCATATGTCCGTCTGACGCACCGTCAAGAACGACACGGATATTGAACTCCTTCGCGATGCGGAGTGCGGTCATAATGTCGACGGCCGCCTCAGCCGTTATCAAAAGCGGTATTTCTCGTTTGATCACCCGATCGAGGATCGCAGACTTCAGATCAGTTGCCGGCTCTTTCTTCTTCGAGTTTTCAAGTGCTTTTATCAACTCGGCTCGAAGCATTGCGGCTTGCTTAGCCCGAGATCCCGGCGAGCGGCCGGCTCCCGCATTGGCGGCGTTGCCTAGCGTCACGGCGATCATTGCAGTCGGGATAACGGTTGCTTCATCCACGTTCTTGCCGGTCGTCTTCGCTACCATCGTTTGGCCAGAGATCAATGCCGACGGCTGATGTCCAGTGTGAATGGTCGTGACGCCGAAGCCGCGAACCCATTCGACCAGTTTTTCTTCTGCATTGTAGGCGTCGATTGCACGCAGTTCCGGCTGAATACTCGCGCCGCCGTCGAGAGCCATTTGGTCGTGCGGCTGATTGAGGTATCCATTGAGTCCGATCACTGTATGGGCGTCGATCAGGCCGGGTGTGACCACCTTTGCGTTGATCACGCGGTAGCCTGCCGGTATATTCACCTGCGACGCAGGGCCGACTGCTTCGATCTTGCCGTTGTTCACTAGTATCACGCCGTTTGAGATCGGCTCGCCGGCCATCGTCCAAACGGTCTCACCTTTGACCGCTATCTGCGCCGATGCAGACAGCGAAAACGCGAGGACGAGGATCATTAATCCCAAGGTGAAAAAAGTGATGTTGATTTTGGATGAGCTGATAGTCATTAGTTTCCGCCTCCGAGATCGCCGTCGAAGCAGTTGATGTGATCGCCGGGATCGTTGCCTGCACCGAAACCTCCGGTTGCGGTCAATCGATCTTTCGGATCACTGCGATCGAAGACCCGCTTGCCTTCGACCCAGGTTTCCAAGACCTGCGTGTAAACACTTACTGGATCGCCCGAAAGAACGATGATATCGGCATCCTTTCCGACCTCAAGCGAGCCGACCCTGTCCTGAAGATCGAGCATGATGGCATTTGCCATCGTTAATGCGTAGAGAGCTTTGTCGCGGGACATTCCGGCCCTGATCGCTAATCCGGCCGAACGGAGAAACCACCTGGAATCCGTTATGCTGTCGTCCGTGTGAAATCCGACCAACGCGCCGGCTCTTTCGAGCGCAACTCCGTTCTCGAACTTGATGTCCGTCGTTTCTAATTTTCCACCTGGAGAATCGATAAAGATTATTGACGATGGGGCCTTTGCCGCGGCGATCTCATCGGCGACCTTCCATGCCTCGGAAACGTGCTGAAGAACGATCCGAAACCCAAACTCTTTCTGAAGGCGAAGGGCGGTGAGGATGTCGTCGTGCCGATGTGTGTGGAAATGAACGACCTTCTTGCGGTCAAGGACCTCAACGAGAGCTTCCATCGCGAGGTCGCGAGGCGGCAGCTTTGAAGCATCGCCCGCCGCTTTGGACACCTTATCGCGGTATTCTTGTGCCTTTATGAACTGAGCGCGAACCAGAGCTGCTGATTTGGCACGCGTTCCCGGAAAGGCACCGCCACCGGCACGGATCGAATTGGTTCCGTTCGCGAACTTGATCCCGCCGGCATAACTGCCATCTTTACCGAAGATCAACAGATCGTCGATCTTCACCGCGTTGTCGCGCAGCTTCAAATAAAGCGTTTGGCCACTATCGAGATGGCCTGACCCCGGCATTACATTAGCGGTGGTGATGCCGCCCGCCTGCGCCCTTTGAATGCTCGAAGATCGGGCATTTATCCCATCGAGGATCCGGACGTCCGGCTGTATCGGGCTCGACGCGTCAGCTCCGGAGCCGCCGCCGATATGGCTGTGCGTATCTACCAATCCGGGCATTATCGTTTTCCCGGAAAGATTGTTGATCAAAGCTCCGGCCGGCGGTTGAACGTTCGGGCCGATCGCGACTATCTTGCCATTTTGGATCACGATCGTCCCATTCTCGATCGGCTGACCGACGATGGGGATTATCCGCGCGTTCACAAATGCGACCGGCTGCTGCTGTCCGATTGCCGTACACGAAATGAAAGCAATGGCTGCAAAGCAGTATAAGAAGTGTTTCATTGAATGTTCCTCGAATAAGCGATCAATACTGCGTGGTGTATTGATAAAGTGCAACGAAATGGTGTTAGTGTCAAGATTCGACAAACGATATGGGGCATCGGTAAGGAGGGAACTCGACGTCCCAAACGCAGATTGATTCGGCAAACACGAAGGATCGTTCGCTAATGCGGAGAATTCCGCCGATTTACCACACTGTGGCACGGATGTTGACTGACTGGAGGTGCAATTCTGATTCTATAGGGGGAATTTAAGATGAAGAAGCTATTTATATCTGCGATCTTGATGATGTTTGTTGTGACGGCTTTGGTTGTGAACGCCGACGGGCAAACTCGTAAGAAAAGAAAGAAATATCCAGGCCTCGCAACTAATATCGCGATCGTCGCGGGAAGTACAGCGGCAGGTGCTCTTATCGGCCGCGGCCGTAACGGTGCAATGATCGGCGCAGGCGCGGGTTTGCTCTATGCCTCAAGCAGAAAAGGTACGAAACGGCTAGCATATAATTCCAATTATCGGCGGGCCGCGAAGATAGCAGGCGGCGGACTTTTGGGTGCCGGCGCAGGCGCTTGGGCTGGTGGCAAGACCGGGATGATCATTGGCGGCCTGGCCGGTGCGGGTGCGACATATTTATATACGCGAAATGGCGACCGCTATTATCGAGCATCGAATGGACGTCAGTTTTACGTTCGGAACGGCAAACGCTATTACGCAAACTGATCCGGTTTTTGATTCAAGTCGTCCAGAAATGGCGGTTGGCAATTGCCAGCCGCTTTTTTATTTGCCTTCGCTGACTATCGGCAAGCTGATAGTGAATGTTGCGCCGCCCGCTTCGTTTCTTCGAACGTCGATCGTGCCGTCATGCCCGGTAACTATTCCATAACAAACGGCGAGTCCGAGACCGGTTCCTTTTCCGGCGGGCTTTGTCGTAAAGAAAGGGTCGAACGCCTTCTTTCTGTTTACATCATCAAGACCGACCCCATTGTCGCTGACCTCGATGATCACGTTTCCGGCATCTGCCTTAGCGCTGATCTGTAAAGCTCCGTTTTGATCTATCGCATCACGTGCGTTCAGAAAAAGATTCAGAAACACCTGCTGCAGTTGATCGCCGTCGGCGAATATCGGCGGGAGTTGTTCTTCAACTTTGAGTTCGACATCAAGACGCTGGAATGACGAATCGAAATTTGCGAGACGGAGTGCCGATTCGATAACGGCCCGAATACTAGTGATCGACCTTTCCGCTGGCCTGGTTCGAGAAAAATCTGTGAGGTCTTTGGTTACTCGGGTTATTCGATCGATCTGTTGCTGTACCAAGTCAAGCTGTTCGTCCTTTTCCGTACCGACAAGTTTCCCGGACCGGATCATCTGAACGATACTAGAGATCGAAGCAAGCGGATTATTGACCTCGTGCGCGACACCCGCTGCAAGCATTCCCATTGCGGCTAATCGGTCGGCTCGCTGCATTTGCTCATTCATTTGTTTTAGCTGATCGATATCAGCCGCCATTTTCCGGCTCATCTCGTTGAACGAACCGGCCAGAAGCCCGATCTCGTCATTGCTTTTCTTCAGATCGACCTCTGTGCCGTAATCACCTTCGGCGACGCTAACTGCGGCAAGAGTGATCTTCTGCAGTGGACGAGAAATAATGCGAACTACAAGAAGAACAAGAAGCAGATTTGGGATGAGCGCCGAAACAACACTGAATACAAGGTAACGCTTCCACGCGTCGATCGATGGCCCATCCTGAAATGACCACCAGACGATAGGCACCTGAAAGAGCAGAAAGCTCAAGATCGCGACCGTCGCGATACTCAATGCGATCTTGTATGTGATCGGAAACAGCCGAAACTGATCGAACGCCGTCTGCAGCGAAAAAAGTCGAAAACTCGAGATCGCATACGCGTAGATAACGACGCCCGGCAAAGCGAAGATCGAGCTGTAGGGCAAAAGCGTATAGACATCAAAGAACGGCAGGACGAGATTCGCAAGCGTTTTCAACACTCCTGTGATCGCAAGTCCCCAAAGTATCGCCCCGAGTTGTTGGCCCTTTATCGTTCCCTTATATCGTCGATACTTAACAAAAAGCGTTGCCGCACCATAAAAGAAGACGAAATAAACATAGCCGACGAACAAATAAGCAAGCGGTGCCAATTCGATCGAGAATATGCCCTGTATAAGAGTGACTTCGCTCCACAGATATCCAAAGACAGCGGCGGGAATGAGGATCAGCCCAGGCGAGAACAATACGGCCGCTCGCTTTCGCGGTGTTCGGCCATCCTCAGGAAATACCCAAGCGAATACAGCCAATGAAAACTGCATTAACAATGCAATTACGAAACTCGAAGCGACCCACCATCCGGCGTTCACGTCGTCCGTGCCAAAGTTCCAGAAGATGAGATCTTTGGTGGTCCAAAGAGCTAAAAACGCAATGAAAGCAGCGAACGTCTGGTGAGCACGATTGCGTGGGTTTGCGACGAAAACGTAGAACCCAAGCAAGACGAGCAGAAATAGGGCAAAAAGATGCAGTAATAACAGCACTGCGCAGATTTTAGTTCGGAATCAGCAGAGAATAAAGCGGGGATCGGAGCTTTAATCGATGCGAACCTTCAGATTTACGCCGATGCCATTCCAATATCGCACCTGCAGATTTCGGAAGTCGCGGCGTACATAAAAAAGATCCGCGGTCACATCCTTGGTCAGTTTACGCGAGATGCCTGCGGCGAACTCGTTCGTCGTAAATCGCTTCGCTGTAAAGTCGTAGTAGACCTCGTCGTGGACGTAGGGCGAAAATACTTCTTTGCCTTTATGTTTAACGGGATAGGTGAACGTCAGCCGGTTTCGATATCTGACCGAATCACTTCGCGAGTTCCGGAATCGATATTCGACACGATTGCGGTTCTTGATCGAGAATCGCTTCCATTTATTGCCTAGAGTAAGGTCAAACCGTATACGATGTTCATATGTCCGTATGCGGCGGTCGACTTCTCCGCGGCCATAAAGATAGGTTGGAGAAAAGGAAAGAAAACGGTTTATCCGGTAGTCGAAACCCGTACCGAGTCGTATGTCGGTCGAACGAAGACGATTTTGCCCCAGCCGAACGACACCAAAAACCAAAAGGGATAACTTGTCGATCTGTTTTTCTTCGCGATCTGACCCTTTTATGATCGGAAAAACCAAGGTGGTTTCATTCCAGATCTGAAAGTCGGAGTCCGGAGTTGTCGATTGTGAGAAGCACGTGGCAACAATGAAAAGCGTGAAATTCAGCACGCCTGCGAATCTCCTGCAGACGATAAAAAATTTTGACTTTGGTGTTTGCATCAGCAAAACTGCAATGTTACAGGAACATCACAGAAATGTTAAATGCTTTCGAAATGTCACCGTCGCCGGTACTACGAAAGAGAAACTGGCTCTTGAGTCTGGTGACTCGTAAGATGCATCGATTCGCGTGAAATACCTTCGCGAACGGCCGTCTCTGCATGCCTTTGTCGGGTTGCTTCGCTATTGTTCAATGCTGATGCCAGATGTGAATCCCCGATAGCCCTAGCCAACTGTGCCGTTAATGCGGTCAATTCTTTGTCTGCTTCCATCGTGTGGATCGAAGCAAGCAGGTCGCGCTGTGCCAGACGAGAGTGACGTTCTAGTCGAATTCGGTTGAGCCGATCAAAGCAGATCGCGGCAAGTCGAGGCTGACAGTGGCCGCTGATCTCAAAAAGGGCAAGAGACCCCTCGCCGGTCGTTTGATCTTCGACAGCGAGCCGCAAGCCGACATAACGATCCAATAGCGCCATGAAGGATCGGCGGTGATTATCCGGGAGAGAATTGGAGATAGCTCTTTCAAGGCTCGAACGAAAATTCTCTTCGACCGTAATGATACGTGCATCCAAACTTTTTCGCGTTACGAAATGAGAGACACGTGACGAGTTTGACAGGGTGCGTCGTACCAAATGGTATGCGGATGGCAGCCAGAAAAGGAATGAAAACGCCAATAGCGCGATCGATCTTGCTCGGATTGGCCTACTCAGTTGGAAAAAACGGTACACCGCGAATGGTGCGCCGAGCGTTAGGTAAATGACAAGTGAATCAAAAATCGTCACGGACCCATGACGTGCAAAGACCATTCCAGACGATCGATTGTCCGGAAATCGGTCAATGAGACGTCTATTAGTAAGATATTTACGCGGAATTGGGCGTTTTAAGGGAACATTTTTTGGACATTCGTCGTAAACCAATTTTGGCAGAACGCAAAATTCCATGAGTTTTTTTGGCGTTTTGCGAATCGCGGCCAGGTCCCCTGAGTGTTATTTCAGCCTGATACGCAAAAATTTCTGATGAAATCGTTCATCATTGGCACATCGATTGCATACAGGAACAAACGAAGAATGGAAACGGATTCGATCCTTGAAGCCGAATTAAGTCAGAAACCAATATAAGGAGGAACAATTGCATGATTGACAAATCAAAAGTCAAAGTAATCAAAAAGGCGCAGATCGACGATCGGAAACGGCCAGTGAAGCCGGTAGTAAAGACCAAGCGTGCAGCCGCACGTGAAATGGTCTCGACAGTCACTACGTGGGTCAGCGATTTTCAGACCCGCAAGCGTGACGAGACAAAGATCGCACTGGAAAAGCTGTTTGCTCAACAACCGCAGCCTACGGAGTCCTAGATCGGTTAGGTCCTGAAACGGGCTCCGTAGAACTCTCTTTTCGCAATAATACCCAATATTTATAATCGATAGGCAGCTCTAAACGAGTTGCCTTTTATTCTTCCGGCTGGCAAAAATGCGACGCGTTCTTCGTCATTTGCAAGACGCAGAATCGGATTGTTATCCTTTTAGCTCAAGATCCCGGTAAAGAAAGCTATATGGAAAATAAGGTTGCTCTTGTAACTGGTGCAAGCAGCGGTATCGGACGAGCGACGGCGCTCGCGATGGCTGAAAAGGGTGCGAGCGTGGTTGCTGTTGGTAGGAACGAGGGCGATCTCGGCACACTTCGCGATGAAGCGCGCGACCTGAAGGGCGCGATCCGCGTTCATTTGGCCGATATTACCGAAGTGTCGCAAGTTGACCGATTGGTATCAGAAACGGTTCAGCATTTGAGTCAAATTGACATACTTGTAAATGCTGCCGGGATCATCAAAACCGGTTCGATCGAAAGTACAACCCTTGACGACTGGGACAAAATGATGTCGATCAACGTTCGTTCGATGTTTTACGTGATGCAAAAATGTGTTCCGCATCTAGAAAAGACCAAGGGGAACATCGTTAACATATCGAGCGTAACCGGAACGCGTGCATTTCCTGGAGTTTTGGCATATTGCGTTTCGAAGGCCGCGACCGATCAGCTCACCCGGTGCAGTGCGCTTGATCTTGCACCAAAAGGGATAAGGGTCAACGCGGTCAATCCAGGAGTTGTTGTCACCAATCTCCACAAGCGCGGCGGAATGAGCGATGCCGATTATGACTTGTTTTTGGAGAATGCAAAGAAGACCCATCCACTGGGTCGAGCCGGCGAAGCGCGAGAGGTCGCTGATCTGATATGCTTCCTCGCTTCCGAAAAAGCCGGTTGGATAACCGGCGCAACGTATGCGATCGACGGAGGCCGGGCGGAGACATGCGCCCGGTAATATGACTCGGTCGATCCTGTCCGACGAGGTGATCTGCAGTTGAGACTACAATTGCTGCCAAGTACGATAGATCCAGCGGGCAAGGTGTCCGGCGGCCAGCATTTTACATGCTTCGTGATCGACGATCGCGTCGCGATCGACGCAGGCAGTCTGGCGACCTCCGTTTCCGATGCACAGCGCGAAAATATTCGCGATGTACTTCTGACCCATGCTCATCTCGATCATATCGCTGGCCTGCCTCTCTTCATTGACGACCTTTTCGCTAATCTCGATGAACCGGTCCGCGTTCACGCTCGTCGCGAGGTGATCGAGGTACTTGAGCGCGACGTTTTCAATTGGGCGGTGTATCCACGGTTTTCTGAGCTGCGGAACGCCAATGGCCCGGTGCTTGAGTATCGCGAGATCGGGGCAAATGATGAGTTTGGGGTCGCTCACCTGAAAATTAGGTCAGTTGACGTGAATCACAAGGTGACCAGTTCGGGATTTGTAGTTGAGCACGATGATAAGAGCATTGCCCTTTCCGGCGATACAGCCGAAATGGACGCATTTTGGGAACTTATAAATGAGACCGAGGGACTTTCGGCTCTCTTGATCGAATGCGCATTTCCGAACGATCTTGGCGACCTTGCCGACATTTCGCACCACCTCACGCCAGACCGGCTGGCACGAGAACTCGACAAATTTCGGAACAAGGATTGTCCGGTTTACGTCGTGAATCTAAAGCCAATGTATCGCGAGATGATCATCGCTGAGATAAGGTCGCTGCGGCTCTCGTCAGTAGAGATCTTAGAGGTTGGCAGGATCTACGAATTCTAGTTTCATTTCGTCAGGTTGCGGCGAAAATTGATCGGTTCGAATGCTCCTTTTCTATGTTCGTCCGGAAAGTCGTAAAGCGTCACACGTCCGTTCGAAAGGACGGTCTTGACACGAAATGTTCTTGACTCTCTGTCTTTGCCGGGCATGATCTCTCCTCGGAAAGTAACAAGCATTTCGGGCCGTGCCCACATATCGATGTTTGTCAACGGTTCTTGCTTGGGTTTCTTCTTGAAAAGTGGCATATCAATCGTCGGTGGGAGGTTTCTTCTTGTGTTTCACCTTTCGGCCAGCCGGATGTATGCGCTCTTCGGGTTTGTCCTTACCGATTTTTTGGCTTGGAGGCGCAAGGGGTTTACGAATCGAATCAAAGAGAGGGAGGTCCTTTTGTTTTCTTCGTTGGCCGCTCATCGGCGAGGAGTATATCAAAGATCTCGATCTGAGTGTAACTCGATCGATCAAGTCGATTTATGATACGAAGCCTTCGGCCTCAATTGGCTTCCTAATAATGGTCTCAGTTATGCAAAGATTGACATACGCCGGCTTATTACTCACTATTGAAAACGATTTCGACTTGATTCCCAATGCCGCAACAGATTGAAAAGACTGCCATCGGGAAAGCTGCGATCGTTACAGCTGCGGGTGGTCCTGATCGACGCAGCCGAACCGCCAGACCGTTTTGGCTGCCAGCTTCAGGCTTTTATGTGCTCGCCATCGCGGCCTCGGGAGGTACCTTCTTCCTTGTCTGGGGAATATTGCATGACGGTCGCGATGAGACGCCATGGATCGGTGCTGGTCTTGCCGCCAGCATCGTGCTCGGGAGTGCAGTCTTTCTCCGCGAGATAATTCTGCGAAACGCACGGGAACGACAGGTGATCGAGCAGCGAATGCTCGACCGGACTCTTCGAGGTGTAAGGGCAGCGCATCCTGGTGTGGGAACCGCGCATAAGATCACGCTCGAGCAAAATGCTCAGATGCTCAGACATATCGAGAAGAAATCAGAAGCCGCCAGGATGTTCGGTAAGTTACCTGAGGGGCACCGCGAGGTCTTTGATCTGTGCGACGAGTATCTTGCTGCGATTTCACGGGAATTGCCAAATGTCGCGATCGGCTCGCCGCGAATAGCAGCTTTCAAGAACGGAGAACGTGTTGTTCGCGAAGTACATCGATTTCACATGATGCAATGGGCCGAGATCGAATCGCGAGCCCTTTCCCTTGAATCGAGCAAACGGGTTAAGGTTGCCGAAAAGATCGAGTCTGCGGGCCGCGCTGTGGATATTGTTGACGCAGCATTGTCTCATTATCCGGATGAACCGGCTTTGATCGAATCGCGTACGGTTTTGGCCGAGGTCATATCGTCGCTTGAGGTCTCGTCGCTGGTTGAAAAGGCCGAGCGTGCCGAGAAACGAAGTAATCTGAAGCGTGCGCTCGTTCACTATCGGCATGCGCTTGGATTGGTCGAATCTCGTTTCGCTGGAACTGAAGACGACCGAGCACCGTATGAAAGGATCACGCGCGAGATCGCGCGACTAGAATCGATGCTGGAGGGGCCGACAAGTGAGACCGAGGTTCGCGACGTCTGATCTATTTGACGATAAATGATTGCTCAAAAGTGTCCCAAATGCAGAAGCGACAGGATTCGCAAAGGCTATCGTCCAACGATGATATTGTCGAAATTGTTGTTTCGCTATAACCTGTTGTGCGACAGCTGCAACCTTGAGTTCCGGGGATTTGCGGTTCCGGGAACTGTTGGAACCCGGTCAAAACGCAAACCTAAACGGGATACGCCCTCATCAGATGACGGAAATGGTTCTGACGACTGATCTGTCAATTCGGTGAGGCTGGTTTACGCCATCGAGACATAGTTTGAAACAAGCCTTGCTTACCATTCTTTTTGTAACCTTCGCCGGATATCCGATCGATGTACGAACTCAGTCCATAAAGGCCGCAGGACAGGATCGGATCCACTTTGGCGATGTGATCGACGTCGATGTGGTAGGTAGCTTCGAATTTGACTGGCGAGGCCGGGTGAATCCCGAAGGTTTTCTTGACGGGTTTGACAAAGTTGATAGGCAAATATTCGTGCTTTGCCGGACAGAGAGCGAGGTCGCAACTGAGATCGCGGCGCAATACTCGCGAATTCTCCGGGATCCGAAGGTCATCGTTCAGATCGTAGATAGAACCGACCGTCCGGTCGCTTATGTCGGAGGCGCGGTCAAGACTCCCCAGCGATTCCGAATACAGCGACGTGTGACGATCACCGAGTTGATAGTTCTTGCAGGTGGGATCACCGACACTGCGAGCGGCGAGATAAATATATTTCGTCCGCCGGATCTAAGCTGTGAGGACGACGCCGTTCGCGCCGCAAGTTCGTCGGGGAATCGATCGAAAAGCAACGAACCGAGAAACACCATCATCAAAATTGCCGATCTACTTAGCGGTTCACCGTCGTCCAACGTCTCGATACTTGGCGGCGACATTGTTACGGTCACGCAAGCAATGCCGATCTATGTGATCGGAGGCGTCAACAACCCTCTCTCGCTTTCAGCAAGGGCCGGAATCAAGCTTTCTCGGGCGATAGCCGCCGCCGGCGGTATCTCTAAAGAGGGTGATGCGAACGAGGTTACGGTTTTTCGGCGCGAGGCGGGAACCTCTTTGGTGCTTAATTTCAGCTTAGCGGAGATCGAGGCAAAAAAGACCGATGAAATCGCGCTAAAACCATATGACGTTGTGGATGTTAGCCAAAAGGGTAGACCAAAACGCCGGTTCCCGCCTGTGATCGAGAATGCGGCAGCATTTGGGTCGGCTGACCCTAAGCTGCCGTTGCGGATCATAGATTGACGTCGCGGATTCTGAACTCCCTGTCGAAAATAAAGTTACGATCACCTAAATGATTGAAAAATGGCCGGTAATTTGTTTAACTTAAAGATTGCGGCATAGTTTGATCCGCCGCGTTGTACATATGTCCAAAAATTCCAGGAAATTTAGCCGGAGGACTGTCGCGATGCTCTGGCTGCTCGCCGCGGCGGTTGTGATCGGGTTTCTGATCTATATCGAACAGATACCTGTATTATACCTACTCGCGACCGTAGGCCTTGTTGCACTTCTTCTGATCGTTGCATTTGCTGATCTCGAAAACGTCGAACTGGTCGACCGTGAACAGTTCTGAAAGATAGAAGACGAGCGTGTCGGACGGGATGAGGAACTTGTTTCGAAATCTCTTCGTGATCATTTTGGCTGCAGCGATGCCGTGGCAGGCCGTTGGTTCGACCGATTCTTTCGATCACGCAAAAACGGCTTTGCGTCTTCAGTGGCCGCGAATTCCTATCCGAATTGCCATCTCAGACTCGTTAACGCGAGATAATCTCAACATCAAGGTCGGGAGCGACATTGACGGTGCGATCGGCCGAAGCATTGCCGCTTGGGAATCTGTTGGGAACATACGTTTTGAACGCGCTTCATCGCCACGCTCGAACGTCAGCCCGGCCGGAGCTTCGGGCGATGGTGTCAGCCTTGTAACGATCGCTCCGACGGCTGAAAACGTGCTCTTCTTTGGCAACCAGCTTTTGGACGTTCCTGCAGCTACTCGGATCTTTTTCGATCGCAATGGCGTGATCACAGAGGCAGACATCGTTCTCAGTCCTTTTCATCAATTCTCGACCGACGGAACATTTGGTACTTTTGATCTCGAAACGGTGCTGGTCCATGAACTGGGTCACTTGCTGGGTCTCGAGCATTCAATGATCTCTGGGACGGCGATGCACGAAAACGTTCCTAAGAATGGTCTGTACTCGATGGCGAGTTTCGCGGGACGATCGCTGGCAGAGCTGGATCGGGCATTGCTCCTTGAAACGTACGGTCCGAAAGCCGGCGAGGAACTCTGTTGCGGAGAACTCGAGGTCCGAGCTACATCGGCGCGAAGCCGACTACAACCGACCGGCAGCATCTGGCTGGAAGAGGCCGAGACAGGTCGTATTTTTGCCGCAAGAAATGCCGACTCGTCGGGCTATGCAAATTTCGGAGGCTTGGCGGAGGGCAGCTACAAAGCGTTTTGGCGCGACGCGCAGATCGCAAAGCCGCAGATCGGCGATCAATTCCTAGGAGATGTCTCGATCGACAACGATGAGCGAGCGATCCTGCGACGATCGCTCAAACGGTCTGACACCGCCGCGCAGTTGCAGTTCGTCGGTTTGAATGGGCAATTGTCAAAGGTTGCCGTTGGTCTCAATCCTGGTCGAACGGTCACGCTTTACCTCGGCGGCCGTAATCTGGATCCGAGGGCGATCATTGTTGGAGCCACGTCGCCGTTCTTCAATGTTGTGAAGGAGTCGCTTCGGGCACTCGATTACGGTGACCGCCTGTCCGTCGTTAGTTTCGAACTCGAATCGACTGCTGATGCTCTGCCCGGACCATATTCGATATACGTCGAAGACCGCAGCGGCGCCCGCTCATATTTCCCGGGTGCGATCGTCGTTTTGCCCGCCTCAAATCCTCTTCAAAAGTAGGCTTTTCCGAGAAAAATCCAGTCAAAAAAAGTATTTGCATTTAGCCCTTTTTGGTGCATAATCGAGGGGTTCACCTCCCCGGTGAACATCCGGTCACAGGGAGTGAGGACTTGTGGCCAACAGGGCGACGGTGTGGGAGACGTCGCCCTATTATTTTTTGCAGGCCCGGCGCACCTTGACCTACTGAGCAATCGGCGTAAACTGAATGATATTGCCCGGACCGAAGCGCGCAAATTTGCCTCACGTTCCACGGCGCATGCGACATTGAGATCCCGAATGAACCAATTACCGCTGACTCGATCCGATTCGCGGTTTTTTCGTTTTCCGATATGAAAGTAAAGGAAAGAAGTTGGCTGAAGAAATGGCTTTTCGATAACGTTGGCGAGATCGAAGGCCCGCATGAACATGTCGGTCGGCATCCACAGCATTCTTGGTGGAAAGTGATGTGTCTCACAGGCGTCGATTACTTTTCGACCCTTGGCTACCAGCCGGGAATCGCTCTGCTTGCTGCCGGAGCTTTGTCACCGTTTGCAACGCTGGTTTTGGTGTTGTTAACGCTTTTCGGAGCATTGCCGATGTATCGGCGGGTAGCCGAGGAGAGCCCGCACGGCGACGGTTCGATCTCAATGCTCGAAAAGCTACTTTCGAGGTGGAAGGGAAAGATGTTCGTTCTCGCCCTTCTCGGGTTTGTCGCGACAAGCTTTATTATCACGATCACGCTTTCGTCCGCTGATGCCACGGCCCACATAATCGAGAATCCTTACGTTGAACACAATCTTACATTTCTTAACCATGAGATCATCGTCACGCTGATTCTGATCGCCGCGCTTGGAGCTATGTTCCTACGCGGTTTCAATGAGGTCATCGGTCTGGCGGTCGTTATCGTCGCATTCTATCTGGTTTTGAACATCATCACGATCTCGGTCGGGATGTATCAGATATTTGCGATTCAGCCTGAGATCGTGCCGAATTGGCAGGCGCTTTTGTGGTCTGACCCAAAGATCGAAGGCAGTATCTTTCTCCTTATTGCTGCCTCGATCCTGACCTTTCCAAGACTGGCGCTGGGTCTTTCGGGATTTGAGACCGGGGTTGTCGTGATGCCTCTTGTAAAGAGTGACGTTGAGCTTCCGAAAGCGAAGCTCGCTACGCTCCACATGTCGGTGATCGACCAGACCGAGGAGCCGCCGGACGTCACCAGACACATCGAAGGGCGCATCAGAAACGGAAAAAAGCTCTTAACCGGTGCTGCGGTCATAATGAGTTTTTTCCTTGTCGGCAGCAGTATTGTTACAACGATGCTTATCCCCGCGTCTGAGTATCAAGAGGGCGGCAAGGCTTATGGCCGGGCGATCGCGTTCCTTGCACACAAGTACCTTGGCACCGGCTTCGGAACCGTATATGATCTAGCGACGATCTCAATACTCTGGTTTGCCGGCGCTTCAGCGATGGCGGGTCTATTGAATATCGTCCCGCGTTATTTGCCGCGTTACGGCATGGCTCCTGATTGGGCTCGGGCAACGAGACCGTTGGTCTTGGTATTCACCGCGATTTGTTTCTTGGTGACGATCTTTTTTGAGGCTGATGTGGCGGCCCAGGGCGGTGCGTATGCTACCGGTGTTTTGATGCTGATGACCTCGGCGGCCGTCGCCGTTACGATCTCGGCTCGCCGCAAAGCTGAAAAGAAATGGATCTTTTTCCTCATGATCACGGTCGTCTTTGTTTACACGACGATCGTGAACATGATCGAGCAGCCTGGCGGCATCCAGATAGCTTCGTTATTTATATTGGCGATCATCGTCACCTCGTTCATTTCGAGGGCTATGCGGACGACCGAACTGCGGATCGACAAGATCACGTTCGATGAGAAAGCTCTTGAGTTCATCGAGGAGATGTCCGAGGGCGACATTCGGATAGTCACGAATCGACGTGAAGTGGGCAACGTAGGCGAGTATAGATTCAAGGAACACGAAAAGCGGATCGATAACCACATCCCATCGTCCGATCCGGTGATCTTTTATGAGGTCGAACTCGGGGACGCTTCGGAATTCACCGGCGGGCTGACGATCCGAGGTGTCGACATTGAAGGATATAGGATCTTGCGGACCGAATCGCCAGCCGTTCCGAACGCGATCGCCGCCCTGTTATTGCATCTTCGTGACCGTACAGGCAAGATCCCGCATGTATATTTCGGTTGGAGTGAGGGGAACCCGATCATGTACCTTGCTCGTTACATTCTCTTTGGCGAGGGCGATACGGCACCCGTAACTCGTGAGATACTTAGACAGGCGGAACCTGACCCCGAACTGCGGCCAAATGTTCACGTCGGCGGATAGGTCAACGATCGGGGCTGCCGCTGTTGAGAAGCGACGGGTTCATTTCGAGAAAACAGGAACGGCAATAGACCGGCCGGCCCTGAGACGGATAAAAAGGTACGGTCGTGCTTGCATTACAGCTTGCGCAGTTGACCGAGACCTCGATGCGTTGCTTAATGCCGGATTCCTGAGCCGCGGCTATCGCAGCCAACCTCTGAGTCTTTGCTTGTTTACAGTCCTTGCAGCGCTTTGGCGGATTTTTCAGATTCTTATCTCGAAAGAACGCCTGCTCACCTGAGGTCCAAATAAAGTCGTTCCCGCAATCGATACAGTTGATCGATTGATCTACAAATTCGGCTTCACCCGAAACCGAACCGTTTTCGTGTCCGTCGATTTCGTTATACCCATGTTCGGTCATTGCACAAGCCTCCAATAATGTCGCGTCGCGGTCGGACAATCGCCGAGACTATTGCAATACGCTTTCCCCGGACGATCGGTTCATAAAGAACGCTGAATGTCCGAAAATTCGACAAGATTCAACGAAGATTTCCCAGCGACAACATCAAACAAAACCGTCTGGGAGCGAATGGGGCTGGGACTATCTGCGACCTTATAACTATTGACTTTCGCTGTCAAGCCAAAACGATTTGCACAAAAGTCCGGCGTTTGTAAAGATTGACACAATGAGAATTCTAGTCATCGGATCGGGTGGGCGTGAGCATGCGATCTGTCGCTCTTTTTCGCGGAACCGACTCGTTGAAAAGCTGTTTTGCGCCAATGGCAATGCCGGTATCGCGTCGATGGCTGAGCTTGTACCAATCAGCCCGAACGAGATCGTATCGCTTGCCGATTTTGCCGAAGCCAACGCGATCGATCTTACTTTTGTCGGTGGTGAGATGCCGCTCGCGCTTGGGATCGTCGACGAATTTAAGTCTCGCGGGTCTGGAATCATCGGAGCTTCAAAGGACGCGGCACGGCTCGAGGCCAGCAAGTCGTTTGCGAAGGATTTCATGCGTCGACACGAGATTCCGACCGCACAATATCGAACCGCACATTCATCATCAGAAGCCATCGCGATATTGAATTCGGGATTGTTTGGCGACGCTCTATCGCCTGTTGTTGTAAAGGCCGATGGTCTCGCGGCCGGTAAAGGGGTCGTCGTTGCCGGCAACCGCGCCGAAGCTCTGACCGCGATCGCCGAGCTTGCGACAACGGTCGGCACAGAAGCTGCAGCTGTCATCGTATTGGAAGAATGCCTCGTCGGCAGGGAAGTCTCGCTGATAATGTTCTGCGACGGGGAGAACTTCGCTCTAATGCCTGCAACCCGAGACCATAAGCGTATCGGTGACGGCGACACTGGACCGAACACCGGTGGGATGGGCACGTTCACCGATGCATCGCTTCTAAGCAAGGGCCAAACCGATGAAATAATTGAATCGATCATCAAACCGACCATTCGAGGCTGCAAAAGCGAAGGCTTTCCTTTCTGCGGAATTCTATTTCTCGGACTTATGATGACCGATCGCGGCCCGCAGGTCTTGGAGTACAACGTGCGTTTTGGCGATCCAGAAACGCAATCGATCCTGATACGTCTCGAGACCGATCTTGTCGAAATTTGCGAAGCGATGCTTGAAGAGCGTCTTGATCGTACTGAGATCAGATGGCGTTCAGGCAACTCGGCATGTGTCATCGTGGCGTCTGACGGTTATCCCTACAAAGCCAGGACCGGCGATGTGATCGCAGGCCTGAACAGACTTGACGGGCTTGACGACATCGTCGTATTTCATTCCGGAACTGCAATAAACGATGCCGGAGAATTCGTAACCGCCGGCGGACGCGTTCTCGGCGTGACCGCGGTCGGGGATGACCTCGATTCTGCGATCTCAAAAGCGTATGAAGCGGTCAAAATGATCGAATTTGACGGAATGCAGTATCGAAAAGATATCGGCAAATAAGCTTGAGAACCGACAGCGACATCAAATAGCTTTATTTGGCTGCCGTTGGTTTGTACGACCGACTAACAACTTTTGTCATTTTCTCGCAGTAAATCGTCTAATTAATAGGGTTTGGTTCTCGAACAGAGCACTTTTTCGCCGGGTTTTTCCTGATCGGAAAGAACCGATGCCATTGTCAGAGTTCTGGCACGATTATTGATTTATCGTTTCGTGGTTATTGGCCGAGTCTTCCATCTCAGCCGCTTTTTTGGAGGTGGTAAAAAAATGAAAGACCAAAAAGGGTTCTCGCTGATCGAATTACTGATCGTGGTGGTCGTGATCGGCATAATCGCTGCGATCGCGATCCCGAACCTTCTCGCATCGCGACGGGCTTCGAACGAGGCATCGGCGATTTCGACACTTCGAACGGTTCATAGCGCACAGGTCACTTATGCATCGACATTCGGCGGCGGTAATTATGCAGGGACCGTTGCTGCTTTCGACAGCGTTTCGTTCGCGCAACTCGGTACTGCCCGACTGATCGATCCCGTACTTGCGACCGGCATCAAAAGCGGATTCTCGTTCACAGGTGGCGTAAGCAGTGCGACGCCGGCGCGACCTGCCAGTTTTTGTGCGCGAGGCGTTCCATTGACGACTATCGGAGTCACCACGACCGGTACTCGCAATTTTGCTGTTGCAACCGACGGCGTCATCTTTTCGGCCTCGGCGGATATTCCTGCTAATGCAAACTGTGTATTGGACGCAACCGGCGCCGCCGCAGTCACATCTGCTTTGCCGTTGAACAATTGACTCGGTTCAGTAGGACGATTTCTGATAGCAGTACGCTTCAAAACGAACCGGACGATCCGGATAAAATCACCCGCTATGGCCATTTCATCCCGGTCTATTGCGATTCGATACGCTTAAGCTCGGCAATCGCCAGGTGGTATTCAACAAAATCCCTGTTACCGTTCTCTCTAACCCAACCTAAATGCCTCGCGGCTTCTTTTGGTTTCGACTCGAACAAATAAACTTCGCCGACATAAGCATGGGCCTCGGTCAGTTTATCGATCCCTGAACCAGCAAGTTTGATGAGATCATCAGCCTTTATCTTTCCGTAGAGAAATTGAATTACTTGTTTTGACCATTCATTCGTTTCCAGCCCACGGCGCTCGTGCCAATTCATAAAGTTCTTTGCACTTTCCACTTTGCCGATCTTCATGTTGCCCAAATATCCTGCAATTGCAGCATATGCGCTGTAATCGCCCTTGACACCATTCAACTTGAGGTACATTTCTGCATCTTGAGCAGCCCCGACACCGTTGCCTAAATATAACCGTGCCCAGGATCGGGTGTAATAGTGATCAGCGACCTTCGGTGCGTACGCGACAGCTTCATCGAGATCGCGACCCGCTTCAACGAATTTCGATTGAATCGTATAGGCGATCGCCCGCTTGGCGTAGATTCCCGCCAACTGCGGCGGTGCAAGAGCGCGAAGTACCGAATCTGGTATACCGCTGCCTTTTACCTTCTCCCAATCCACATAATAAGTGAGATCTATCGCCGTCGTATAATCAGCAACAGCCGGCACGGGGGTGCGCTTCAGGTAGAAGGCATCGCCTCGCCTCACGTAAATCTCCGCATCACGCGGGGTCAGTTCTATTGCTTTAGTGTAGTCCTGGATCGCTCCGTCCAGATCTTGCGACGAGTACTTGGCATCACCGCGCAATCGAAATCCCTTAGAAAATTTTGCATCGATCGCGACCGCTTTCGTGCACAACTCGATTGTTTTCGAAAACTGGCCCTTTTGGTAGTACTCAATAGCTTCTTTATAGTAAGAATCAGGCGTGGATTGTCCCAAAACGTAGATGGTTTGCAGGGCCATTATTAAAGACGCCGAAATTAATCTTCGCCGCATATAATTTGACCTCCATCTCACTTCTACTCTCTTTCTTGACGTGAGTCAATCCACTTTAGTAGCAAGAAACGCACGGTTTGTCGACCGCCGAGAGAAGAGAGGGTTAAGCTTAGGCAGAGGCGTGAAACTCAGCTCGAATATCAAGAGAAAGTAATGGAGCGGCATCCAATATGCGCGTCAAAAATCCCTGATCAACGATGAATAACTAAGGTAGTTTGACCTCGATTCAGAGATCGAATCTCCACCAAATTTTTCGCGCAAGGAATCTGCAAGAACGATCGCGATCATCGATTCGGCGATAACGCCGGCTGCGGGAACTGCCGTAATGTCCGATCGCTCGAATGCCGCCAGACTATCTTCTTTGGAGTCGATGTCGACCGAGTGAAGGGCTTTGCGAAGTGTCGAGATCGGCTTCATGTAACCCCGAACGCGAAGTTCCTCGCCGTTCGTGATCCCGCCTTCGAGCCCGCCTGCTCGATTCGTCGGCCGGACGAATTGCTCGCCGTCATGGTGGATCTGGTCGTGAGCCTCCGAGCCAAATCGCCCTGCATTTTCGATCGCTTCGCCGATCTCAACCGCCTTAACAGCATGGATCGACATTATCGCCCTTGCTATTCGACCATCAAGCTTGTCTTCCCAGCTTGTGTGCGAACCCAATCCAACAGGGATCCCTTTTGCGACTACCTCGAATACGCCCCCTAGCGTATCCCCGTTTGCCTTCGCTTCATCGATGAAGGCCACCATCTCGCGTTCGAGACCGCGGTCAACGCAATTCAAAAGCGAATCGACCGGTATCGCGGCAATCGACTCCCATGCTGCATCGATCGGTCGTTGAGGAATGGGGCCGATTTTCGCGACGTGACTTCGGACCTCGATACCAAACTGCGCAAGAAGCTGTTTCGCTACGGCCCCTGCGGCAACGCGGGCTGCGGTCTCTCGCGCCGACGCTCGTTCGAGGATGTCGCGAAGATCGCGCGTTTGAAATTTCAGTCCGCCTGCAAGATCTGCGTGGCCCGGGCGAGGGCGCTTTACTTCACGCGGATTCTTAGGTTCTGCGTCCGGTTCTACGGCCGACATCACGTCCTGCCAGTGCACGAAATCTCGATTCTCGATCATCAATGCGATCGGTGACCCAAGAGCCTTACCGTGACGAACGCCCGCAAGGACCTTGACCGAATCAGATTCGATCTTCATGCGGCCGCCGCGGCCATACCCCTGCTGTCGTCGCCATAGCTCATGATCGATAGCGTCTTGATCGATCGGCAAACCGGCGGGTACGCCCTCGATTATCGTTACGAGTGCGGGTCCGTGCGATTCGCCAGCGGTTGTGAACTTGAAATGCATATCAAGACGATCCTGAAAGAATATCTAGCCACGGATAGCCCGAGTTTCACAAACCACTAGGCTTGAATTTCTGAAACGGCCGCTATCTGGTGCGGATCTTCGTGAATCTTCCTTCGACGAAATACGATCAGCGCGATACTTGCAAGAATCAGCGATCCGCCGAATATCGTCTGTGGCGGAAGAGTTTCGCCCAGTACAATGTTGCCGATCACGACCGCGATCAACGGCGTGATCAACGAGATCATCATCGCCTTTGTAGATTCGATCCGGGCCAAAAGCCAATAATAGAGCCAGAAGGCTGCGATGGTGCCGGCGATCGACAGATACAGGACGGACACTGTTGATCGCATTCCCCAGGGATGATGGAACGGCGAGCCCTCGGCAGCGAGTGCGTAAATGATCAAAGGCGGCAGACCGCAGATCATCTGTACAAAAAGAATGATCACTGGATCAAGCCCACCGGCCCGGGCCTTAATGAGTATCGAGGCCTGTGCCGCTGCGTATGCGCCAATGACAATTGCTGCCGCTCCAGCGAATGCAAGCGTACTCTCGACTCTCAATTGGTCGGCGAATATGATCCCGACTCCTATGATGCCGATCGCCACGGCGACGATCTTGATAGGTGTGATGCGCTCTGCGGGAAGAAAGATCCATGCAAGGACCAGGCCGAATACCGTGATCATCGCCTGAAGCACGGCCGCGAGACCGGATGTGATATGTTGTTCGGCCCAAAACACCGTACTGTAGTTGATCGTAAACTGCAGCACGCCGGTCAGTATCAGTAAACGCCATGTAGACCCCGTTCTTGGGAACGGCAGCTTTTTGAAAAAGATCACCGGGACGAGAAGCACTGCAGATAGCAAAAAACGCGAGACGGCAAAAGTAATTGGCGGAAGTTCCTCGAGCCCGATCTTGATGAATATCCAGGTCGAGCCCCAGATAAGACAAAGGATGATCCAAACAATAACGTTCATTCGATGCTCGTCTCAGCTGCGCTCGTAAAAGCTCAGGTTCGTTTCGCCTTGTTTGAGGATCCGCCATCTCCTCAAATGGCCGACAGCGTCCGGCAACCGGTTTTTCAGATGGTGTTCCGCGATCAATAAACCGCCGTCCAATAGAAGCCGCGAACCTTCGGCACCAAAATCGAACAAGACGTCTGAATAGTCGCTATCATACGGCGGATCGAAAAAGACGATATCCCAACCTGACCTATGTTCGCGTCCGGTGAAATTCTCGGCCGCGAGAGCCAAAACCTCGGTCTTGCTTTCGGCGATTCCAAGCAGGTCGAGATTCTCCTCGATCAGAGCACAGGCTTTACGGGATTTGTCCACGAACGTAACAAACGCAGCACCGCGGGAAACGGCTTCCATACCGATCGCTCCGGTTCCAGCGCACAGATCGAGGAAACGGGCATCATCGATCCGCGGTGCGAGTACATTGAACAAGGTTTCGCGAAGCCGGTCGGACGTGGGCCGCGTACGGCTGTCCGGCGGACTTTTGATCACGCGACCACGAAATTCGCCGGCGATGATGCGCATATCTGATTATCCTATCGTGGCGAGCCGGAATTTTGAATCTGAACGAACGACCTCGACAAGTTTCGCCGTTTCCTTGTCCGGGCTATTTGCAAAGATCACCTGTTCAGCTTCGTACCGCGCGGCTTCCAGTATTTCAATATCCCGTACGATATTCGCGATCCTCAACAATCGAACGCCCGATTGACGCGTGCCAAGGATCTCGCCCTCACCACGAATCTCCAGGTCTTTTTCGGCTATTTTGAACCCATCGTTCGTTTCTTCCATTATTCCGAGTCGGTCTTTCGCGACTGCCGTTTTCTTATCTCCCGTCAAAAGTACGCAATAGCTCCTTTCCGAGCCGCGTCCAACTCGGCCGCGAAGCTGATGAAGCTGTGACAAGCCGAAACGCTCAGCATGCTCGATCACCATCGTCGAAGCGTTTGGTACATCCACGCCTACCTCGATAACTGTCGTCGATACAAGAATGTCGATATTGCCGGCAACGAAGGCACTCATTATCGCGTCCTTTTCGTCTGACTTCATCTTGCCATGCAGCAAGCCAACGCGGCGGTTCGGGAAGACCTCGTCACGGAGTACTTCGAACATTGCCGTCGCAGCCTTTAGGTCCAGTTTTTCTGATTCTTCGATAAGCGGATACACGACATATGTTTGGCGGCCGAGCGCCAGTTCTCGTTCGATGCCCCTATATACACCCGCACGTTTATCTTCGCCGACTACCACCGTTTTGATCGGTGTCCGGCCGGGCGGGAGTTCGTCGATCAGAGAGACGTCAAGATCACCGTAGACCGTCATTGCAAGCGACCGCGGGATCGGCGTCGCGGTCATTACGAGAACGTCCGGGTTAGTTCCGAGCTTCTTGAGTGCAGCACGCTGCAGGACGCCAAAACGGTGCTGTTCGTCAATGACGGCAACCCCGAGATCTTCGAATTCGACTGCGTCCTGTATCAACGCATGTGTCCCAATGATGACCTGTATTTCACCTTTGGCGATCGATTCCTGGATCCTTCGTTTCTCAGTGGCCTTCATGCTCCCGATGAGGAGACCAACCTGATACCCAGCTTTTTCGAAAAATGAACGTGCGTTCCGATAATGCTGATCGGCGAGTATCTCGGTCGGTGCCATGAGTGCCGCCTGATATCCATTTTCGATCGCTGCAAACATGGTAATGAAGGCAACGATGGTCTTACCGCTCCCGACATCGCCCTGGATCAAACGATTCATCGGAGCATCTGAGGTAAGGTCTGCGAAGATCTGTCTGACGACTCGCCGCTGCGCTTCGGTAAGCCGAAAGGGAAGCAGTTCGGCAATGCGACGTTTCATCTCGTCGGTGATCTCGATAACCGAACCCTTTGACTCTTTCCGTCGCTCACCGCGGATCAGCTGAAGTGAAAGAGAGAGCCAAAAGAACTCTTCGAAGATCAGTCGGCGATGAGCGTTACTGCGGTAACTCTCGTATTCGGAGATCTTTGCCGAGTCGGGAGGAAAGTGGATCTCGGTGATCGCGTCCGCGCGGTTTATCAGACCGTTTCGCTCTCTCAAGCCGCTCGGCAGATTTTCGTCAACCGATCCGACATCAAGTTCTTTGACCACAAAGGATAAGATCTCGCGAAGCCGTTTTGTTTGGAACGGCCCAAGTTTACGATAGACGGGAACATGCCTTGCCGTATGAACTGTTGCGAACTCCGCACGGATTTCGTCCTTTTCCAGTTCCTCATCCTCCCGATCTTGCGAAGGGGCTGGCGAGGCGGACTTTGAATCAGATACCGTCGAAAGGAGTCCGAACGTCTCGTCGTCCTCGCTATTCGGCAGGATCTCAAGCTCTTCGGGCCGATTCACTTTCAGGACGAATGTGTTCCGGCGTCCGTCCCATTCCCACCTACCGTGAGCGACAAGCCGAACGCCGCGGCTGAATCGCTTTGAATAGTATTCGATTACAGGTTTGGCCGTTTTGCCGGAAATGAACCACATCACGACAACGGGTTTTCGGATCCGTTCGCGGTCGCCGCCCGTCAGTTCGAAAATGTATAGCGGTGGTTTTTTCGGTCCCCGATTCTTTCCAACTTGGAATGCGCCCGAGACACGAACGAAAAGTTCTACCGAGGCCTCGATCCCGTCATACAGCTTGTCTATCTGTAGCAGGTTCGAGCGGTCCTCATATCTTGCCGGAAAATAACAAAGAAGGTCTTCAACATTCGAATCGTACGGATCAACACGACCCGCAAAGCCCGCAACGGCGGCTGCGAGTTTTCGTGCGACGGCCGGCGAGAGACCAGATCCTTTGATCGCGGCCAGATCAACGAGAGGCGTTTTCAACGAAATGCTCGGCATCGGGTATTCGGCTGCTGCCTGAAAAGAGTTTACCAAATAGGCTTGCCGACTGCTTCGGTGCCGTTCAAGCAGGCACCACGAGGATCAGCTTTCGAGCTTGAATGGATTAAAGTCCGTTTCGCGATCGTAGTAATCCTCATTCTCGGCACGCTTCAAGAATCCGACAATGAGATAGGTGAAGGGGGTTGCAAGTACTTCCCAAAGGACCTTAAGGAAATAATTTCCGACCATCACGTTTACGACTTGTTCGGTCGGCCAAACACCGAGAAAAGCGACAGGATAGAAAATAAGACTATCGGCCATTTCGCCGAATATCGTGGAGCCGATGGTGCGGGTCCAAAGAAATCGCCCCGCGGTCAACAGTTTTAATTTCGCGAGCACGAACGAATTAACGAATTCGCCGGCCCAGAAACCGAAGAGCGACGCTGCGACGATCCTCGGGGTCTGTCCGAATATCATGTTGACGGCGTTGACATACTCGGGCGGCATACTCTTGGCCGCGGGCAGGCTTGTTACCGTAACCGCCATCAGCGAGGCAAAGATCAACGCGCCGAATCCTGCCCATATAACGCGTCGCGAGCGGGCGTACCCGTAAACCTCGGTCAGAATGTCGCCGAAAAGATAGCTAATGGGAAAGAAAAGAACCCCTGCTCCGAAAACGTATTCGCCGATCAGTGGAAGTTCGACGTAAGAGACCTTATGAACACCGATCAGGTTGGAGCACAAAATGACCGCTACAAAAGCGGCCAGGATAAGATCATAATAGCGGTATCGTTTAGTCGTCAGATATCTGCGGAATCCCGTTGTTTCACTGCTCAGATTCTAGCAAATGCGAAAACCGTAAAACAAAAAAATGAAGCGGATCTGCGACAGATCCGCTTTGATCGAAATATTACAGGCCCGCTAAAGACCGGGACTGTGGCTGTTACGAAAGTTCTGAAACGTGCTTTGTCAGCCGCGATTTATGACGGGCAGCCGTATTTCTGTGGATAAGTCCTTTGTTAACTGCCTTATCTATTAGAGAAACCGTTGGGTTAAGCAGGTCAGAACTGCCGGCTTTGTCGCCCGTTGCGAGGGCGGCTCGCAGAGTCTTGATCTGAGTCCGAAGTTTGCTTCTGTTGCTGCGGTTGTTCGCGTTCCGTTTTTCGTTCTGCCGAACTCGCTTTTCTGCCGATTTATGATTTGCCATCGTTGTTATTTAAGGATCGAAATTCCAATAAAAGACAAACTCCAGAGTATAGATTTCCAGGCTTGCTATGTCAAGCGGCAGGCGTCAGTCAGCACGAAGGGCGAATTTGTGCACGAGGTCAACAAATAGCACAAAAATGGGCGGATAGAATACGAATTCAGGTTTCAGTGTTTGCGAAAACATTGCCGGGATCGAAACGGAAACAAAATCGACATAGCTTCCGATGACCAGCCCAATACCAAAGCTCCCGATGGTTCCGCCAACGAGGATGCCTCCCGCAAAGACCCTTGAGTAAGGTTTCGTTCGGGTTTCCGCATCGTCTAGGATCGAATCGTGAATCTCATCGTCATTATAAGTAAATCGGTCTAGGCCGTCACGAATACGGCCGTAAAGGTGGATCACGCCAGCTGCAAACAGCGAAACCAGGACTATCTTCCCAATAACCGCCGAGTTTGAAAAGAACTGAGGCTTGAAAATGGCGACGACCATCGTTGAAAGAAACAAGGCGACGGTCGGGAAGATCACTCGTTGCAATGCGAGCGATTCACGACGTTCCTCTGCGATCATGCGGTCGATTATCTCGTTATACCGATGTTCATAGACCAACTGTCGCCATCGCCGGGCATGAGAATTCGACGAGGCAAAAACAGAATCACCGTTAAGTGTTTCGTCGATCTTCAGTTCCAGAAGTCTTTTGTCGTAATTTGCCCGATCCTCTGGGTTGCCGAGTACTTCGTAAGCCTCAGCGATCGCTGCGAATGCCCGGGCCGTCTGTTCTGAACCGTCATTCTTGTCCGGGTGAAGTTTACGAGCAAGCCTTCGGTACGCCGATTTGATCTCGGACTTCGAAGCATTCTGTGAAACTTTGAGCGTCTCGTAATAATTCACGATTGAAACTTTTCGATGCGAGGAAAACGACGTGCGGCCGCCCAAAAAATGAGCGTGCTATCGAAAAAATTGTATCACAAAAACCCTCCCAAATTGCATCGAGTTTCAATGGCCGTCAGTTAAGATCGTCTATCTGAAGACTTACCGGGTTGGCACCGGCCATTCGGACCGCATCGACTATACTTGCCACGTGTCCGTATGCGATCTTTGTCGGGGCCTTGATAAATACGGTTCGTTCGATGTGTGGCCGTCCCGATCCGTCGTTGCCCGATAGCGTAAAGGATTCGTAACGCCCCGCAAATACGGCTCGTAGTTCCTCGATCAAGGCAGAAGGTGAAGTGACCGTCGCCAGATGTTTGCCGTTGAGTAAAAGACGTTGATCCGGATAGATGGCGACGATCAGCGTGTGAGGATGGTTAATGACCCCGGGTTGATCGGTCGGCTCGGCTGGTATCCTGGCTTCGAAGCGGCTCGGACGGGTTGGCGTGATGATCATGAAAATGATCAATAGGACCAGTAGAACATCGATAAGCGGTGTGACATTGATATCGGGACGCGGCATCGTTCTTCCTCCATTGTGTTAGACACCGTGTCGGCGAATTTGTTCCATAGTTCGAAATGCTGCCGGCCTTTCTAGTTCGTTTGGTCGCTTTCGCATCCGATCGCCGATAGCAACGCTCCTGCTTTTAGCATCGATTCGGCGAATTCGCATTCCGGGTCGCTGTCGATGACGATGCCCCCGCCAACATTGAAGACTGCCCTTTTGTCTTTGATCACCATTGTCCTGATCGCGACGTTCAACTGAATTGCGGGCTCAAGCCCGGGAAAACCTTTCGGAATATAAATTCCGATCGAGCCCATTGAAAGTCCGCGGTCGGCGGTTTCGATCTGATCTATGATCTCCATCGTCCTTATCTTCGGAGCACCGGTGATGGATCCGCAGGGAAATACGGCCCGAATAATCTCCGAAAAGGAGACGTTGCTGCGAAGCTCACCGCTGATGGTCGAGACAAGATGGAATAGTGAAGGATGCTCTTCCACATCACAAAGGCTTTCGACCTTTACGCTGCCGTATGTGCAAATCCGTCCGAGATCGTTTCTCAACAAGTCAACGATCATCGTATTTTCAGCACGGTCCTTTTCGCTAGCCATCAGTTCAGAGCGGAGTCGCTGGTCCTCATCAAGATCAGCGCCTCGTCGTATCGTACCTTTGATGGGCGACGTTGTGACACTATTGTCAGCGATGCGAAAGAACCGCTCCGGAGAAGCTGAGACGACGCTTGACCCGCCGCGCTCGATGAATGCTCCGAAGGGTGCCGGATGTTGAGCCCGAAGACGTTTGAAGATTTCGAAAGCGGTCAGCCCGATAGGGACTTCGACAGTCAGTTGCTGAGTGAGATTTGTCTGGTACGTGTCACCCCTGCGGATAAATTCCTTTATCATTTCGACAGCGTCGATGTATGACGGTTTATCGAAATTCGATGTTACCGTGGGAGGCTCTGTGATCGGCTTCGGATGCGGTGTAGCAGAATCCAGCAGCAAGCACTCAATGCGATCAAATCTGCTTTCGTTCCCAGAAATGATCGTTACTCCTGTATCGTAATCATGGACGATCAGGCATTCAAAAGCGGCAATGAAAAGATCGGGTTCGGATGAAGTTCTGAAACCTTTCGGCCGCTTTGTTATTCCGTTTATCTTCAGGCCAAAGTCGTATGACAACGTGAGAACTGCTGCGAGTCCAAATCGCCCGATCAGCTGTTCAGTTCTTTCCAGGACACTTTCCGCTGTGCCCTCGAGTTCATAGTTTTCGACCGGATCTACACCGATAATAAGCAAGTGTGAGCCCAGATGGCCCACGCCACAGCTATCGAGAACACTAAAACCAGGCACATTGCAGATCAGCGAAAGCGAATCAATCAGCTGCCCGATAGTGATATCAAGTTGTCGCGACGAGTATCGCATGCAATGATCGCAGTTCTATTCCCAAACGATGTCAGACGTACTAAGACTTTGAGTCAATTATAAGCCCTTTGGCTTTCGTGAGCGGTCGACCGTCCGATAAATTGACCGTTTGGGTCAAGATGATCGTTTCCGTTATGGGAAAAATGAAGTTAGAATGACGCAGTCTGGATCGTTCGTCTTTCCCCGGAATAAAATATGAATTCTACATCCGTTGACAAGCATACCCTTATTCGCGGTTTGGGGCTTGCGGCCGCGGCATCTGTGATCATCGGTAATGTGATCGGAACCGGCGTTTTTCTTAAAGCGAGGGTGATGACCTGCAATGTCGGCAGCCCGAACTGGGTCGTTGCGGCCTGGATAGCGGCAGGTTTGTTATCGCTCGCCGGAGCGCTTACGTACGCCGAACTTACAGCGATGAAGCCGCATGCTGCGGGGCCGTATGTTTTCCTTCGCGACTCGTACGGGCGGCTTTCGAGCTTCCTATTCGGTTGGATGCAGATGTTCATCGCGAGGACGGGTTCTCAGGCCGGTGTCGCGGTGGTATTCGCTATCGCGCTGAATGATTATCTAGGCGGAGCCCTTAAGCAGATCCTTTTTCAAACGAGCGTGGCCGGCTATTCCTATGAGATCACATCCCTTCAGTTGATAGCGGTGGTCGTGATAGCGATCTTTACGACACTAAACTGCCTTTCGGTGAGCCTTAGCGGCCAGATCGCGACCGCGCTAACGACGATCAAGATCGGTCTCGTGATACTTGTCGGACTCGGTGCATTCATCTTTGTGACCGGCGGAACATTCGACAATTTTTCATTGATGGACACCGGAGGAACCTGCGAAGGCGTTGCAGAGTCGGTCCGATTCGGTTCTGCCGAATATACATTTCTCGCAGGTTTTGGGGCGGCTATGCTTGGGGCGCTTTGGGGATACGATGGTTGGGACAACCTCTCTTTTGTAGCTGGTGAGGTCAAGGACCCGAAACGGAACATCCCGCTGGCGATCATCGGAAGTGTGCTTTTGATCATCGTGTTATACGTGACCGTTCACATTGCCTACTATTACGTGCTTGACCCGACCGCGATCGCGTCGGTTTCAAAAGATTCATCGGTTGCGATGGTCGTTGTCAGCAAGTTCTTCGGTGGCGATCTTGCGAGTTTTGCTACCGGCTTCGCAGTTGCGATCTTCACCGTCGGCCTGATGCTATCGTCGCTCGGAACCCTTCACACATCTATCTTGAGCGCCTCTCGCATCCCGTATGCGATGGCGAACGACGGCTTAATGCTCAAGCAGTTCAAGAAGGTGTCGGTCAATGCGGTTCCGATCAACGGTGTATTGTTCCAGGGCGTTTGGGCAAGTGTTCTAGCATTGTCAGGTTCATTCGACACGCTGACGGATTACGTTATCTTCGGTTCGTGGATCTTCTATGCGTTGATCACGTCATCGATTTTTGTTTTTCGGCGCAAATACCCGGATATGGAACGACCGTATCGAGCATGGGGATATCCGGTCGTCCCGATCGTATTTCTTTTTGTTGCGGGATGGCTGCTGGTCAGTACACTGATCAATAATCCGACACAGTCAGTAACCGGACTGTTCCTGATCATATTAGGTTTGCCCGTGTACTATTTTCTCAACCGTAATAGCGTTGTTGAAGCGGAGGAAGAAGCAGATGGCAATAACGGATAGACGCAGCGGCGAAGAACGGAGAAAATCGGAGAGGTTCAGGGTCTCATGTGAGGTCGAATGGGAGAATCACGCTGGTATCCGCACGGGTACGATGAGTGACATCAGCAGCGACGGCTGCTTTGTCTTGACTTCCGGTGATTTTGCTAACGGTGAAAAGGTGTTCATTTATATACCGATCGGAGATGGAACCTCGATGCGTCTCGCCGGCGAGATCAATAATCACGTTTTTGAGATCGGATTTGCGATGCGGTTCGTCGAAATGACCGACCATCAGCGGCAATTCTTAGACGATTTTGTCAAAAGGAACCGCGAAGTTCAAAAATAGGATCACAGCCGATGGACGCCGGAACAGCAAAGTATATTTGCCTCAAATCTCTTTGAGCGCTTCGAGAGCCGCAAGCGCAACCTCACGATCGTCAAAATGAAACTTATCGCTGCCGATGATCTGGTAGTTCTCATGACCCTTGCCGGCGATGATCACGACGTCTCCGGGAGACGCAAGCGAGATCGCTTTGTTGATCGCCTCGCGTCGGTCTGAGATCGACAAATACTCGGTACCGGTCTCCTTAAGTCCAGACTCGATCTCATCCATTATCTTCAGCGGATCCTCCGTTCGCGGATTATCTGACGTTATTATGGCAATGTCACTGTGGCTGCCTGCAGCGCGGCCCATTGGCTTTCGTTTTGTTTTGTCACGGTCTCCGCCACAGCCGAAAACGGTTATCACGCGGCCTTTGGTTAGCTCCTTTGCCGTCCTCAGTGTATTTAGCAATGCGTCGTCGGTATGGGCATAATCAACCACGACCGCAAAATCTCCATCGTGCTGCACACGCTCGAACCTACCCGGAGCGCCGATGCATTTTGAGAGCCCGTTGACTATGTCCTCAAGACTGTAGCCGAGCTCGAGCGCCGTCGCCGATGCGGCGAGCATATTGTAAACATGAGGGCGGCCAACGAGCGGGGAGATCACTCTCCGCTCTCCCTCGGGAGTCTTCAAAAGAAACGACGTCCCTTTTAACAAAGAAACCGTGACGTTTTCAGCCGTGAGGTCGGCAAAACGACGTGCGGCATCTTGCGAAATTGTGACTACCCTCTGTCCCGCAGCTTTCAGTTCGTCCGCTAGCCGAGAACCCCATTCGTCGTCGATATTAATTACACTCGACGCCGGTTTTTCTCCGAGCCTTCCGTCAAAGAGCTTTTTCTTTGCATCGAAGTAGTTCTCCATCGTCAGATGGTAGTCGAGGTGATCCTGTGTGAGATTCGTAAATACAGCGATCTTGAACCGCAGCCAATCGCAGCGATGAAGGTCGATCGCCTGCGAGGAAGCTTCCATAGCTGCAAAGCCGCATCCTTCGTCCACCGCATGTCTGAGGAAGCGGTTGGTGTCGCTTGCTTCGGGTGTTGTCCGGATCGCTTCTTCGGATCGTTCGCCGATCCGGTATTCAACCGTCGTCAGCATCGCGGATTTCACGCCCGACGCTTCGGCCAATGCGTAACAAAGGTATGTCGTCGTAGTCTTTCCATTAGTTCCCGTAACGCCAACGAGGTCGAGTTTGTGCGATGGGTGGCCATTAATTATTGACGCGGACTTTGCCAATGCGACCCGGGCATCACTAACCTTCAACCAAACCCCTTCGAAAGCCTCCGGCGGATCATACTCCGAGATTATGCCTGCGGCTCCGCGACGCATGACATCTTCAATGAAACGATGGCCGTCGACGGTCGCTCCTTTGATCGCAACGAAAAGCGTGCCTTCGCGGACTTGACGTGAATCGTGGGTAACGTCCGTCGTCCTTGAAGCCGTGGAACCGTAATGAATGGCTCCGAGGTCGTCAGAAAGGGATCTTGAGTTAGTTTCTTGTATCGACAATTTTTATCGGGTAGAACTTGGATTCGAGAAGAGGATTATACGATAGATGGCATTTTCAAACGAACATCGCAGCAGAAATTTCGTATAGTAGTCAACGACGGAGGTTTGGACATGAATTTTATTAAGGTCATTCTTGCAATACTCGCACTCGTGTTCGGAGTTTTTGCGGTCTTCTGGCTTCTTGGAATTGTTTGGTCGCTGCTGGGTTATGCGTTCTGGATCGGGCTCATTGCAGCGGTCGGATACGGAGGCTATCGCCTGTTCAAGCGACTCGAGAGTAATGCGTTGGGTTCGGGCTCGGCATACGGCGAGATCGAGGACCGCGATTTCAATATGTCGTGGGAAGAATACGACCGCAAATACCTTAACAAGTAAGTGGCTAGACATTTTCGGCATCATTGTCTAAATTCGATATTGCGTTAGCCGGATCTCTTGCCGAGGTGGCGAAATTGGCAGACGCACTAGACTTAGGATCTAGCGTCGAAAGACGTGCGAGTTCGAGTCTCGCCCTCGGCACCAAGTTCAAGGCCCGTTCGTGGACGCGCGAAAATGACGCCCTTCGTCATTTTGCTAAATGCGATGTTCGCCAGCGGGTTTTTTTGATTTTCAGGTTATTCGACTTTTGCCCGTCGCTTGGTTATCCTCTTGTTTGATAATAGACTTATTTTCAGGCAATTAATGAAAAGCGAAATAAAAGAGATCTCTCCGACACAGCGTGAACTTCATATCGAGGTCGACGCTTCGTCGCTTAAGGACGCATACGGCAAGGTCAGCCAGCGCTATGCAAAAGGCGCCTCTGTTCCTGGTTTTCGAAAGGGGTATGCTCCGCTTGATGTAATTCGCGTCCGTTTCAAGGAAGAGATCAAGCAAGAGGTGCTTCAGTTTCTACTTCCCGAAAAGGTGACCGAGGCGATTCGTGAACATGAACTTCAGCCGCTCGCCGAACCTCATTTACATATTGACAACGTTGAAAATGTTAAAGTAAATGGTTCTGAGTCGATAAAACTGCACGTACATGTCGAAGTGATGCCCGAGGTGCCGATGCCTGATTACAAAGGGATCGAGGTGTCGCGTCAGGTCAAGCCGGTTGAAGAAAAAGAGATCGAAGACCTGATTGCAAACCGCCTTGGCCAGGAGGCAGCGCTCATTCCGGTCGAGGGCCGCGCATCAGCGATCGGGGACACGGTAATCGCGGATCTAGAAGGTACGTTCGCCGATGATCCGGAAGGTCAGCCGATCACCGCTTCGGATCTTGAGGTCAAACTTGGCGATGAAATGATCGAGAGTTCGTTCACCGAAAACCTGATCGGCGTCCGGCCCGACGAAGAAAAGGAATTCACGGTGTCTTATGCAGAGGATTTTTCTTCTCAAGCACTTGCGGGCAAGACGGTTCATTATAAAGCGAAGATCAAATCGGTCGGCTTGATGGAAACCCCCGAAGCTAACGACGACTGGGCGAGGAGCCTGGACGAGGGTTACGAATCGATGGCCGATCTCCGCAATAAGCTGAGAGCCGATCTCGAGACCTACGCAAAATCGGATGCCGACGCACGAATTCGCAATGTAGCCATCGCTCGATTGATCGAATCGCATCCGTTTGAGGTGCCGAATACTCTAATAGAGAATCAGTCGCGAAATCTGCTAAACAATTTCGCACAGGACCTGCAGCAGCGTGGTGTAGATCTGAACAAGGTCGAGAATGATTTCATTCAGATGGCGTTCTCACAGATGCGAACCCAAGCAGAAAGAGATGTTCGCGGGGCCATGCTGTTGGACAAGGTGGCCGAAGCTGAAAAGATCGTCGTCGAGAATGACGAGATCGATGATGAACTCGCGAAGATCGCGGAATACTATCGAACGTCACCCGACGAGGTTCGTGCGACGTTGGAGAAACAGGGTGGTTTAGGCACGATCGAGAACAACCTGAAGACCCGCAAGACGATCGAAGCGATCATCGAACACGCAAACGTCAAAGATTCACCATGGGTCGACGAAAATGCGCCCGAGCCGGTTGTTTCGACCGAAAAGCCGAAAAAGTCGGCGAAGAAAAAAAATGAGGCATCCGCTGATGCAAAGCCCGAAAGGAAGAGGTCGGCAAAGACAAAGTAGCGCTTTCGGGAAGAAAGATGAGGCAATTGTTCAATGCCTTGCAATTTTCATGAATCTGTGTAAAATCTGCAATCGGCCGTTTTTACAATAAGTTATCGTTTAAGAGTTAAGCCACTACTTGAACGAAAGTCCAATCTGAGAGAAACAATATGGCGTTAGTTCCAATGGTCGTCGAACAAACCTCCCGCGGTGAGCGGGCGTTCGACATTTTTTCACGGCTGTTAAAGGACAGTATTATCTTTATCGGTACTCCGATCGACGATCAGATCGCGAATTTGTTGGTCGCGCAATTGCTTTTCCTGGAGGCCGAGGATCCCGAACGTGATATCAATCTTTATATCAATAGCCCCGGCGGATCGATCACCGCGGGTATGGCTATCTACGATACGATGCAATTCATCAAGAACGATGTGACGACGATCTGTGTTGGCCAATGTGCTTCGATGGGTGCTCTATTGCTCACAGCCGGAACAAAAGGAAAGCGCTTTGCGTTGCCCCATTCGCGAATCCTCATACATCAGCCATCGGGTGGAGCGACCGGACAAGCGACCGACGTTCGCATCATGGCCGAAGAGATATTGAGAATGCGAGAGATGACGTCACGGATCCTGGCACATCACAGCGGCCAGTCTTTCGAACAGGTCGAGCTCGATGTCGAACGTGATCGTATCCTTTCGCCGATCCAGGCCAAAGAATATGGGCTTATTGATGAAGTGATCGAGCATCGGGAAAAGTAAGGTGATGGTATCGTTGCAGTACCTCGAGGTTCGAAAGTCGCCGCGACGGTAGCCCGGTTTCTCTGAAATATGGCAAATTTCCGCAGACCCGAAGAACTCCTTTGCTGCTCGTTTTGCGGCAAATCGCAGAACGACGTCAAGAAACTCATCGCCGGTCCCGGCGTTTACGTTTGCAATGAGTGCATCGATATCTGTAACGAGATCATCAATGATGACGAACAGACCGCGACGGCGGCAAATCGGGCGAACTTGCCAAAGCCGCAGGAGATCAAGGCATTTCTCGATGAATATGTGATCGGTCAGGACGAGCCTAAAAAGCGGCTCTCAGTCGCCGTATATCAACATTACAAACGCCTCGAACTCGCGAAACGCCGCGGCGAGATCGAACTTCAGAAGTCGAACATACTTCTTATTGGGCCTACTGGAACAGGCAAGACTCTTCTCGCTCAGACTCTTGCCCGACAACTAAGCGTCCCTTTTTGCATTGTCGACGCGACTAGCCTCACCGAGGCTGGTTATGTGGGCGAAGACGTCGAGAATATTCTTCTCAGGTTGCTTCAGGCCGCTGGGAATGACGTCGAGCGTGCTCAACAAGGCATCATCTATATAGATGAGATCGACAAGATCTGTCGCAAAGACGACAATCCGTCTATCACCCGCGATGTTTCGGGCGAAGGCGTTCAGCAGGCATTGTTAAAGATCCTCGAGGGAACGGTCGCGAACATCCCGACGGGCGGCGGGCGCAAACACCCGCAGCAGGAATTTACCCAACTTGATACTACCAATATCCTTTTCATTTGCGGCGGTGCATTTATCGGCCTTGAAAAGGTCATCGAAAAACGTTTTCGCAATAAGTCGCTCGGATTTCAGGCTGATGTCAAATCGAGCAAACAGCGTCGCAACGAGTCTTTCAGCCTGCTTGAGCCTGAGGACCTGATCCATTATGGCCTTATCCCGGAATTCGTTGGCCGCCTTCCCGTGATCGGGACGCTTTCCGAACTTGATGAAGACGCGCTTATCAAGATCCTAACTGAACCAAAGAACGCTCTTGTCCGTCAATATCAAAGGAAGTTCGAGTTCGACAACATCAGCCTTAAGTTCTCTGAGGGTGCGTTGAAAGCGATCGCCCAGCAAGCCCACAAACGTAAGGTCGGAGCACGCGGATTGATGATGATAATGGAAGAGATATTGCTCGAGTCGATGTACGTTCTTCCGTCTGAGAAAAAGGTCAAGGATATTTTCATCACACGCGAAATGGTCGAACGTAAGACGCCGGTCTTCGACATCGTCGCTCCGATCGATCAGGCCGCGTAGGTGTCTTGTACGCCGAATGGCAGTTCTTCGAACCGTGTTATCCGACTTTAAGTCCCTGCAATAATTAGCTTCTCTCCGGTTGTTCGTTTTTGCCGGAGACGTCCAGTGAATGGCTCTCGTCAAACGACGAGATCGATTTGTCTGTTAGTCGCAATCTATCGAGGTGATCCAATGCAAAGATCGTATCGAGCTTTTGTGTCTTTAACCCTATTCGCGCTTCTCTTTTGTTTTTCGCACATCGCGGCCGATGCCCAATCAGAAGAAAGAGAGGCTTTCGTCGGTTTCAAGGGCGGATTCAGTTTGCCTAATTTGGTTAGCGGCGATGAACAGGAGATAACACGTGATTACAAATCGCGGCTGGCTCCAAATTTTGGCGCTTTTGCAGATGTTGGGCTTACAAAACGAGTCTCCATTCAGATCGGGATTGATTATGCGCCCCAGGGCGGCAAGCGAGACGGGATTCAGCCGATAACTCAGCCACTGCCCGGCCTTCCGCCGTTGCCGCCAGGAGCATTCTACTTTGCAGATTTTGAGAACACGGCAAAACTCGAATATCTCGAAGTTCCTGTAATGTTCAAATATACATGGCGTCGCGAATCAGGCCCTGAGCCGTACATTAACGGCGGACCGTATACGGGTTTCCTATTGAAGGCGACGCAGGAGACTCGAGGATCGAGTACGATCTATGTCGATCGAAATGGGACTCCGCTATTGATACCCCCGACAAACCAACCGCTTCCTCCGATCCCATTCGACGCCGATACTGATGTGATCGAGAGCCTTAACCGAGTGAACTTCGGAATTACCGGTGGTGGTGGAGTTCGGTTTCCCTATAAAAAGGACTACCTCTTTATTGACGTTCGGGCCTCGTATGGCCTGACGACACTTCAAAAAGACACAATAAATAACGGCAAGAGCCGGACAGGTAATCTCGTGATTTCATTTGGCTATGCTTTCAAGGTGAAAGGAAGATGATACGTATTGACTAACTCTTGCACGAAACAAAAAAAGACAGCACGGATGCCGTCCTTTTTCATAACGAATTGTGGTACACCCGGCATGATTCGAACATGCGACCCCTTGATTCGTAGTCAAGTACTCTATCCAGCTGAGCTACGGGTGCTCGCAAAAGCGAATGAATAGACTACAAATCTAAACTATATGTGTCAAGTTTCGGCCATTTTAGCGAATGAGTCGAAGTACCGAGTCGATGTACGAACGGCTCATCGCGCAAAATACCCTTGACGCGACCTCGGGATCAGATCCGGATCGGTTACTTCGATCTTGATCGAACGCCATTTGCCGTCACGCGTGAGATTTTTCGGAGCGTATTCGAGCGTATAGAGTGTTCGCAGGTCAGCCGCGACGACTGCATAAAGCCTTCCCATTTCCTCGAGACGATTTATCGTATTCAGCGTTCCGCCGGTCCGATCCGCTACGATCTGCAGCCGTGAGCGTGCCGCCCGGAACATCGCGATCTGACGAGGGGTCGGATCTGCGAGGCGCGCCGGATCGCCCGTTGGCAACGCAAGTGGGTAAATTGTGACGCCCTGCCGATCTGCAGTGTTCAAAACGCTGTTAAGCTCTTCGCTGGATTCGGGTGAAATGGCGTTCGCGATCTGGTCGTCGGTCAAAGGTCCGAGCAGTTCTCGATCACGGTTCTGTACAGACGTATCGACTCCATCAGTAAGAACGACGATCGCCTTTCGACGTGTTTGCTCCTTTGAAAGGCGTTCTAACGCGAACTGCATTGCCCCGTAGAGGCTAGTCTCACCCTGTCCGTTTGCCACCGATATAGATTGGGCAGCGGTTCTACGGTTAGTCGTGAAATCATTCAAGAGATTGATCTTACTATAAAACTCAACGACCGCGACCCGGTCCTCGGGCCCCAAAGCATCCAGGAAACGCGAAGCCGATAACTTGATATTTTGACGAAATCCTTTCGTCGAGCCGCTCATGTCGAGGAGCATTACGACACTGAACGGCGCTGTGGTCATTTCGAATCGCGAAAGTTCTTGTTTGACGCCATCTTCGTAAACGACGAAATTTCGCATCCCAAGGCTCGTGATCGGACGTCCGCGTTGATCGACTACGCCGACATTCAATCGCACAAGAGCCGAGTCGATCCGGATCGGATCGTCGTCCTGTCCACGGATCGCTACACAGGCGAATAATGGGATCAGCAGGAGAAGTGAGGCGAGCACACGGGCCATAATGAAAATATATCAATCAGACGCGCTAAACAGAAGTCCAGTTGCTTTCGGGATACGGGGACATTTGCCTTAACAACAGGTCGAAATTGGTCTATACTCTTCGTGCCCTAGAACTTTTTAAAATTCGGAACGGATCCGGTGCGTGGCCAGCAAGGCTGCGAACCAAGGTTACGTTATGCTTTACAAGCCGACATATTGCTGCAATTGCGGGGATAAGATCGAGCGGGCCGAGTGGCGCATTTGGGACAGCCGCCGGTTTTGCCAACTTTGTGAGACCGAGCATAAAGCGGGCGACCTTATTCCTCGGGTGATCGTCGGTTTAGGCATCGTTCTCGGCGTTTTCGGTTTTGGGAGTTTTTTTAAGGAAGGCTCGGGGCGACCGGCGGCAGATACACGAGAGAGAATATCGGTTCGGAGCTTGAAACCCGCTGTTCCTTCGTCGACTGATCGAGATAGTGCGAACAGCGACTCAACGACAGTTACACTTTCGGAATCCGGGAATGTGCGCGATCGGACGTTTGAAACTGGTGCCGGATACGATGAGACAGCTCCAGAAAGAAAGCAACAAACGAACATCGGTGGCGTATCATCTCAAGGGGAAGTGTTTTATTGCGGAGCTCCGACCAAAAAGGGAACGCCGTGCTCACGCCGGGTTAAGAAAAAGGGCCGCTGCTGGCAGCATGGCGGTTCAACGTGAAACAGTTCGCCAAATGGTCGCATCGCGGGTCGGTGACGGCATTTATTGTTGATGTTTAAGGCGTTTTGTTGGAAAATATTGATTTGCGTTTCTAAAACGTTCACTTCGCCCTAAGACCCCTTGCTCAGATTGAGATGAAACCTCTTGCACAAAACACGATGATCCAAAACCGCTACCTGATCATTCAGATGATCGGCAAAGGCGGAATGGGCGAAGTTTACCTGTCGGTCGACCAGCGGCTCGGTAGTGCTGTAGCACTGAAACGCACGTTTTTTGCTGGCGACGAAATGCTCGGGAATGCGTTTGAACGCGAGGCTCGGATCCTAGCCCGCATGCGTCATCCGGTGCTCCCAAAAGTCAGCGACCATTTTTCTGAGGGCGAAGAACAGTACCTCGTGATGGAGCATATTTCGGGTGACGATCTTGCGAAACGCCTCGAAGTCGCACAGAAGCCGTTTCCGCTGAGTTGGGTAATGTTCTGGGCCGATCAGTTACTGGACGCTCTTTCGTATTTGCACTCGCATGAGCCGCCGATAATTCATCGCGACATCAAGCCGCAAAATCTAAAGCTGACCGATGAAAACCACATTATCCTGTTGGATTTCGGCCTTTCAAAAAGTTCTACGGGCAACACGAACGCCGGAGTCGGGCGTTCCGGAAGCTCGGGTAGCACCGGCAGCGTAGTCGGCTATACGCCGCATTACGCTCCGATGGAGCAAATACGAGGGATCGGCACTAACCAACGAAGTGACCTCTATTCGCTTTCGGCGACATTGTACCAGCTTCTAACGAATACCGTTCCGGCCGATGCATTGACTCGTGCGGATAGTTTGATCAACGGTGACGAAGATCCGATCATACCTCTGAGTCAGCTTAATGCTGAAGTTCCGAAATCAGTTTCGGACGTGATCCTTAAAGGAATGGAGGTGAGCCAAGAGAAGCGCTTCGATAATGCTCGCGAGATGCAGAAAGCACTTCGAAAGGCGTTTGCATCGATGCAGACCGCGATGTCGGCTCAGACCGTTGCGTTCAATATTCAAGAGCAGCAGGAAAAGGCCGCAAATGAGCCGATCGCCGCAACCATGGATAAAACTGAGGTGATGCAGTTCGGCGTGCCCGACGTTCCGGGCGAGATCAGCGCGGCCGGAAACGCCACATACACCGAACCTGCGCAGGGTGAGACCGATTTTGATGCAACGATCGCTTTTGATCCCGGCGGCCACAACTCGCTTCCCAAGCAGTCCGATCTGAAGACCGAGGTCTTTCTAGGGTCTGGCGGCTCAACTCCATTCGGCGTCCCCGAAACCCCGAGATATGAGCCGGAGGTCAATGTAACCCCGGCCGAATCGTACACGACGGCTAACGAATTCGAGGATTTCAGCGAACCGACGAGATCGGAAACCGCGAGCAACGGTGAGTCGTTCTCACCGGATGCAACGATGCCGATAATCGCCTTTCAGGATCAAAATGCCTCCTCCGCAAATGTTGCCGGCCAGAGCGATTTCTTTACGACGCCTGGATTTAGCGACCGGCAATATGACGATCAGTCCGCAGGCGAACCAGTGCCCGCTGAGGTCGCCGCACAGTCTACTTCGTCTGCGTCCGTTGTCCCGGCAGCAAAGGTTACTGCGAAAAAGAGCTCGACCGGCAAGATAGTGGCAATTTTTGCTGGGCTTTTTGCAGTTTTCATTCTCGCATTGGGTGGGATTGCCGGCGGGCTTTATTACTACAACAACTATTACGCGGCCACTGTTCAAGACGAGCCGACCCCGACGCCGGAGCCGACCTTTGAACCGACTCCCTCACCCGAACCGACGATCGATAACACTTATGGTTCGAACCTGAATTCGAATACTCAATCGGAGACGAACTCAAATTCGAATTCGGTGAATCAGAACTCGGATCTTCGGGTCGAGCCAACGCCGGTCGCGACTCCGGAATCCGCCGATCCGAGGCCTCGTCAAACACCGGTACAACAAGGACCGGCGGTTAGGCCTACACCTACGAGACCGGCTCGTACACCTTCACCGGTGCGTCCCACCCCGGCACCAACGCGTGACAGGACCATCATCCTGCAATAAAGATATCGCCGAGAAGCTTGGAATTATGAGAGTGAAGCTTTCCAACATAACGTTTACCGTCGCCGTTCTTGCAATTCTATTCGCGATCGCAGCCCCGGGGCTTATGGCTCAGCAGCGTCGTGAAAATCAGCGAGCTGCGGCATTATTTCAGGAAGGAAGCCGGGCTTACAATCAGAAGGACTATCGTTTGGCGATCGACAAATACGCGATGTCGATCGCACTCGCGCCCCGAGTCGCCTCATCGCGGTTTTGGAAAGGCCTGGCGCACATGTACACCGGCGATTATGAGTTGGCGTTGAACGAACTTACTGCCGCTCTCGACCTGGGTTACGAAAAGCCGATCGATATCTATTCGAACCGCTGGCGGATACATTTTGCTAACAAGAACTATGAAGCAGCGATGGCCGACGTTAACAGCGGCCTCGCGATCGATGCCGCCAATCACGAGCTTCAGATCGCCCGCGGCGATATGAGTTTTGTTAACAAGAATTATCGTGATGCTTTGGATGCCTATCAAAAGGCACTTGTCCGAACCCCGAACAATGCAGAATTGTACCTGAGTATTTCTAAGTCCTACTTCAATCTCAGGGACACAAAGAATCAAGTCGGTTCCGCGCAGGAAGCGATCAACAAAGGCACCCGCTTTCCGGGGGATGCGTTTCTCTTATTAGCTGATGGTCATCAAAAGCTCGGGAACATCCCGCAGGCGATTGCCGCGTTCGAGAGCGCGAAGGCGGCAAACCCGAAGAACTATGAGATCTATCGAAGTTTGGCCGATCTTTATCGTTCGCAGAACAAGTTTGATGAGGCGATAAAGACTTCGCGAAGTGCGCTTGCGGTTTTTGGGAACGACGGAAATATTTTTACCGATCTGTCGTGGTATTACAGTCTTGCAAATCGCCATGAAGAAGCTGTGGAAGCAGCCAAAGCGGGCATCAAGCTTTTGCCCGATCAGTACATGGCCTATACGAATCTTTGCCGCGCCTATAACGATCTCGAAAAACCTGAACTGGCGATTCGCGAATGTAACAACGCCCTGCGTCTGAAGCCCGATGACGGCGAGACGTATTTCTACCTCGGCCGCGCTCACGACATTCTGAACAAGCCGGCCGATGCTACGCGATATTACAAACGCGCGGTCACCGGCCTTGAGGCATATGTGAAGGAGCGTCCGGACTATTCGGATGGGTTTTACCTTCTTGGGAATGCCTACTTTGCGGACAATCAGCGTTCGAAAGCGATTGAGGCTTACAACGAAGCTATTCGTTTGGCTCCTTCATTTGCGAGGGCACGTTACAACCTTGGTAGATTGCTGGTGGTCGAAAAAGAAAAGGGGCTTGCGACGATCCAATACAACGCTCTGACGGCGATCGATAAAGGACTCGCGGCGACGCTTAAGGCCGAGATCGACAAGCTGCCCTGACAGGTTTCCGAGATCAACAGGAGGCGGTACAAGATCGGATGTCTTGGACCGCCCTTCTTTTCTTAAGTGAAGATCCCAAGCAGGTCGAGAGGGTTTCCGAACAAAAAATGCGCCAGATTCGGCTGATCGTGCGACCGGTCGTAGCCGACCATTTCGACGTAGGCGTCGCCCTTTACAGGCCGGCCGTTCATTTTTCCGGTTACTCGACAGGCGCCTTCCCAATAAACGATCATCGTCGTTCCGCGCGTGTCGAGTTCCTGTTCTCTCATTATTGGAAATACGTTCAGATCAATTTCGAGTGAAGGCACCTTGACCCGCCATTCGATCGGATATGTCGCACCAGATCTTGAACTCGTCCAGTGGTCAACGGGCGTGATCGTAAAATCCGAATTGGCGAGCGGTCTGACGGAACCGTCGACATTTACGAAAGTTCCGCTTGAGTGCGGCGAGGTCGCGCCTTCGCTGTTTCGCAGGTGATAGCACATGAGTTCGCTTTCGTTATCAAGCTGAATCGAGAACCAGTCCCATCCTTTCTGATTCTCGGTCGGGGCCCACGTCCCGAATTCACGGTCCATCCACGCGGATCCCGTGAAATGTTCGGTCTTACCATTGATCGTCAGGTCGCCCTCGGCTTTCATCCTTGTGTAAGAGAAGTAGCGTGAAGCCTCGCCGTGGTCTTTGAACGAAACGCCGTTGTCGCCGTTGAGGACGACCGGCTTTGCCGGGTCAAGGGCGACTTCGAACCTCGTACCGTCGGGGAGAGAGGCCGTCAATATGTGCATTCCGGCCGCTTCGCGGGCCGACCAGTCACCGAGCCTCAGGTAATAGTGCGTTTCAGAAGCTGAGGCTTCCGAATCAAGCACGCCGTTCGAACTTTTTCGATGGTCGTATCGGAACGATCGCTCCTCATGATCAGTCAGAGCAAAATGGGCGAAATAATACGGATTTCCCAACAGTCGCAGCGGCACGACCGCAAATTTGTCGAGATCTGTCCGCCGCTTGAAGAAAACCAACTCGAAACCGAACCTCCGGCCGCTAAGCGTGGCTAAGTGTCCTGTGTAATACCACCATTCGGTCTGCGCGTCAGAGTGAGCGGCAAGGTCCCGAGGCAAAGAGACCGGGTCGTGGATCGTTTCGCCACGAAGCGTTTCAGCCCTGCCGACGACTCTTTCGGCAACGGCCTCAAAAAAATCGGCCGCGGCGACCTCGGTTCGATTCAAAAATTGCTGATAAAGACTTTCGTTGCCCATAAGTGTAACGGTAGTAGTTCGATAGATAATAGGCCATCGGATTCATCAAAAAAACGGCACTGCATTTAACACGCCGTGCCGCTCATGACCTTTCTGCCTGACGATCTAAAAAGCAGGCGGATCGCTTTCTGCCTCTACATTAACACTTTGGAGTTTTAGAACGACCCTTACACTCCCAGACCGCCGATCCATCGAGGCGGGAACGAACGGAGCGAAATCCGGGTCGGATTGCAGAGCCTTCTGCAGTTCGACGATCGCCTTTTTGTCGTGAGAGGGTTCGACGACCTCGGCGATCCGTGCAAGGCCGTTCCCGAAAACGTCCGCTACCACAACGACTTCGTCATCGTTCATTTCGCCCCGCATGAGCGAACGCGTCAAGGCTACCAATGCACCTTGAGGGTTAATGCTTGGCGATTCGCCCGCCACCGACAACCGCGCGTTCGCATATTGAAGCGGTGAAATATCGATCACATCGGGGTTGGTCGAAGCGAGCATTATTTCCGACATCGCCTCGCTGCTTCGCTGCCGTTCAGATACGATCTCGAAAGTCTGTGGCGGCACCAGAAGAAACCATAATAGCGTGAAACAGATCATGACCGACGCCACCGATCCGACCGCATAGGGGATTAGCCAGGTATCTACCCAATTTCGTTTGCTTTCGATCAAGCGAAATCCAGGAGCAGGAATTCTGATGTGAGCTTTTTCAGCGACAGCCGTTCTGATCGCCGCCAGCGTTCGAGCTGGAATTACCGGACGAGCGAGCGAACGCATCGCTTGGCGGAGTTCCTGCATATCGGCGAGTCGACGTCTGCAAAGCGGGCATTCGGCCAGGTGCTCATTGATCTTTGCAACTTCGGCAGGCGACAGTACATCGTCAAAGTAAAGCGGAAGTTCAAATTGTAGATCTTGACATTTCATCTCACATTCAAGAATCGAATTATATGACTCACTGACCCCGGCTATCCTTTGTTTGCAGAAAACAACGCATTAACGTCTGAAAGATCCGAAACCGTTTATCCGGTAATTCCAATATTGATTGCTGGTCAATTTCAAAAAACCACCGAACTGCAGTCGCTCATATCTCGCATCCTGAATCCGTCATTTTCGACCTCTCGTTTGGCACCGATACGTCTTATTTCAAAGTCCAACCGGGGCGAGTCAGTCATCAATTCAATTTTCAAAAATCACTCAATTTTCGCCGCATCAGCTCGCGGCCGCGGGCTATCCGCGATTTCACGGTTCCGATGTTCATCATCAGCAGTGAGGCTATCTCATCGTACGCCCTGCCTTCGATGTCGCAGAGAACTATCACCTCGCGATAAGCCTCGGGCAGTTCGGCGAGAGCCTTGCAGATCGAATTCTCGCGCTCGCGCGAAAGTATCGAAGCTTCAGGGTCTGACCCGGCCGATTCGAGTTTCTCGCCAACCGTGAGCCCATCTTCGGATCGCGAATCCTCGAGCGAGACGGTGTCGTTCCGATGACGGCGTTTCCACCAGCGAAACCTATTGCGAGAATGGTTGATCGCGATCCTGAACAACCACGTTTTCAATTCCGATTCGCCGCGAAAGGACTTGATCGCCTTCAATGCGCTCAAAAAGGTCTCCTGGGTCAGGTCGCCGGCTTCGTCCGGATCCGCGGTCAACCGGTGCAAAAGCGAATACACGTCGTTCGAGTAACGTGAGATAAGCAGATCAAAAGCTTCGCCATCGCCCGATCTTAGTTTTTCAATGAACTGTCTTTCTGCCGTCGGAAACGCACTCGACACCTCTGCCGCCACAGCGACACTTCCTAATTCTTCGTCGTCAAATGTGATTGACCTGCTGAAGAGCATCTCGTGGTTTTTCCCGAAGGCAAAACGCTTGCATTTCATCCGGCACTCGCGACCGGTGATTACTTAGACACCATTTTGGCTGATTTGTTCCCAATTAGCGAAACTTTTTTTTCCATCGTTTCGATTCACCAGATTGCATCAGCGTTTCCGGACTTTTGTGCGGATTCAGGTTTCTGTGCTAATTTAAATCTTTTGGAAAAAACCTGATATCCCATTGATATAACGATGGTGCTCGTCATAATTGCACGAATAACGTAATGACAAGAAAGAAACGTCGATTTGATGCTCCGGTCGCCGCGGAGCCAGCAGCCGACACGGCGGCAAAACCACGCTACCAAGATCCGTTCCAGCAAAAGGTCGGGCGATCGATCGAAGAAGCCGGCAAGCTTTTGGAGGGCAAAGGGCGAAACATCCTGTATGGACTCGCCGCGATCGTTGTGTTGGCCCTGATCGTCGGGATCGTCATGACTTGGAGCGGTCGTTCGAACGCCCAAGCTCAAACGGCCCTCGGCAAGGCGATCGTTACCTCACAATCTGCTGTGACCGATCAGGCTCCGCCGGCAGGTTCGACCGAAAGGACCTTTAAGACCCAACGAGAACGAGCAGAGGCCGCGATCGCCGAGTTTGAAATGGTGCGTAACACTTACGGCGGCTCTGTTGGAGAGAAGGCGAAGTATTTCATCGCGGTAAACAGACTTACGCTCGATAGGCAAGCCGGGATCGCCGAACTCGAGGCTCTCGCGAAGACTGGCGGCGAAGTCGGCAGCCTCTCGAAGTTCGCACTTGCCCAGGCTAAGGCGACAGACGGTGTATTTGATCAGGCTGCATCGCTATACCAGGAATTGGCTGCCTCAAGCGATCCGATCGTTGCAAAGGAAACCATTAATTTTGAGTTAGCGAAGATATACGAGAAACAGGGGAAGAAAGCTGAGGCGGTGACCGCCCTATTTGATCTTGTTAAGGCAGCGACCGAGGCTAAGGACCGTGATGGCAAGGCTGTGCCTTTATCGTCGACGGCTCAGAACGCAAAGACGAAGCTGCAAGAGCTTGATGCGGAAAAGGCAAAGGAGTTGCCAGAACCTCCGCCTGCTGCCGGTTCACCATTCGGTCTTTAAGACCAGAATTCCAGATCCGAACACGTAAATTCACTTTTCCGTTACATTTGACCTCGGTTAAGCGTAAAATATAGACGCAGGCCGGGGTCAAGCTTTGGAAACCATCGAGCAACAAAATATTCTGCGAACTGAGCATATCGGTCCACGTTCAACAAAGCGGCGTTTGACGAACCCTATCAGGGTCAGGGTCTCGCCGGGAAGTTATATCGCGGCCGTATTTTTTCTATCATTTGTCTCAGCTTTCTTGTTTTATCTCGACAACGTTCTCGTTGCCTCGGTCGGTTTGACCGTCGCTTGGGTGATCCTACCGCTGCTTTGGTTCTTTGACCGGATCTCATTCGATGGACGCCGGCTTTTCAGAACAGGCCTGCTCCCCGTACTTTGGGCTCGCGCAAATAGTTCGCGGACGAATATCAAGCTCGCGGACGTCGAACAGGTCGACTCTCAGGCTCTTCGTACCTTCAGACGGAGCGGCAGTGTCGTATATCGTTACAAGACGACCTTCCGCGGCATGTCGGTGGCATTTTCGGTCTCGTCGGGCGGCATGTACCGGCAGTTGATCCGAGCCGTATTGCCTATGTTGAACGAGGACGTTCTGGATCATCGTTCACTCGAGCTCAGGGAGTATCTGTGTGACCCGAACGAGGTCAGGCTCCGTGCCAATCGTTCGAAGATCCCGTCGGCCGAGGTTCTTGAAGGGTCTCTGAAGGATTTCAGGAAAAAGAAACGTCAGGGAGCCGTCGATGCCTTGATCGCGAATGCCGGCGAGAAGCCGAAAGCGGACGAGCTGCGCCGACTCGGCAATGAGCTTCGCGTTTCGGGTGCGTTGCTGCGATCGGCCGAGGCATTTCGGCGTGCCTTGATCTATTCACCAAACGACTCGCGTTTGCTTTTCGAATTTGCACATTGCCTTCAGTCCCTGGCCGGCGCCGAACGCGATCACCGGATCGAACGACGGGCGATCGCGATGGTGCGGTTGGCCGAGCGTCGCGCTGCCAACGACGAAGAGCTCTTGGGCCGGATCGGTGAGTTTTATTTCCAGATCGGCGATTGGGATCGTGCGGCTTCGGTCTTCAAACGGGCCGTCGATGCGATGGGAAGAAATTTTCGGGCATTCCGGGGTCTGGCCGAGATCGCGCTCCGCGAAGGTAAGATCGCACACGTGATCCACAATTTCGCATCGGCGAATGCCCTTGCCCGATCGACCGCACTTCGTCGTTGGACAAAGGTCGAGGTCGAGTATTTTTCGCGATTGCATGATGACGACGAATACATGGAGCTCGAGATCAGTCGAGTAAACCTGCTCGATTCCCTTGATCGTGCCAAAAAAACGTCACTTCGAATCGGTATCGCCGGAATTCCGATGATCATCTTGGGTGTCGCGGTCGAGGATGTGCTTATCGCCAATATTGGCTGGGCGGTCTCGATGGTCGCATGCTTTTTTTGGCTTGTGATCGGCATCGGACGCAGGATGCTGGAAAGCAGGATACCGTTCGACATGATCGAGGACGGAGATTCGCGAAACAACTAGAAAAAGAAGGCATGCGTCCGAAAGGTGTTCCGGAGTACATGCCTTCACGATTGCGAAGTATAGCCGGCCGACGGGGCTTTAATTCCCGCCGGTCGCTTTATTCGATTTCGCTTTATCTGCCGGTCGTGCCGACTTCGCCGGTTTTTTCGGCGTCGAAGCCTTTAATACCTTAGGAGCTACTTTTTTTTTGACCGTCTCGGCCGGATTCAGCATAGCCGACCAGCGGTATTCGGGCGCCTCAAAGCCGTTCTCGAGTTTATTGAGAATAAACTCGGACATGTTGTCGACGATCCAATTGTGATTGTATTCGCCCACCGAGGCAAGTTCTGCATCCGGGGCCGGATTCATGAAATCGATGGCGTACGGAATGCCATCCTTTATCGCAAACTCCACCGTGTTCAGATCGTAACCCAGAGCCTTACAGATCGTGATCACGTCCTTTTCAACGCGTTGATGGAGTTCGGGGGTAAGGTAGTTCTCGATATTGACGTACTGCATTCCCGAAAGATAAGGCTTCGACGGGTCGTAGGGCATTATCAGCACCTTTTCCTGACCGACGCAATAGCAACGGACAAAATGATCATATTCGATGCCTTCCTGCAGCGTCATGCAGAGCGTCCCGGACTGGTTGTATTCGCTCCATAGTTCTTCGAGCGAGTGGATCTTCGAGACGTTCTTCCAACCGCCGCCGTCGAATGGCTTTAAGAATGCAGGGAAGCCGACATAGTTGATGATCGATTCCCAGTCGATCGGAAATTCCAGGTTGCGAAGGGATTCACTTGTAATGTCCTTGATATAGGCGTGCTGCGGCAAAAGCACGGTCTTGGGGATAGCGACGCCGATCTTTGAGGCTAGTGAAAAATTGAAGAACTTGTCGTCCGCCGACCACCAGAACGGATTGTTTATGACGTACGTGCCTTCGAGCGCCATTCGCTTTAGCATCGCTCTGTAATAAGGCACCTCGTGTGAGATGCGGTCGATGATCACGTCGTATTTCTTTTCCTGATCCATTCGGATCCCGCCCACGACGACCATTTCGGCGACGACATCGCCGTTGCCTTTCTCGTTAATGCTTCTGATTATCGATTCGGGAAACGTCACTTCGCGTCCCGCTAAAATTCCAACTCGTTTCATATTCTTGTATTTCCTATTTAGATGTAATCAAAATGAACAAATCACCAATGAATGAAATCGATTATTGTATAAAAAAACGCATTTATCGGCAAGACAGCTACGCATACGTCGGTTTGGTCGAACGGGCGCAAACAAAGAAAAAACGCAGCAGATGCTGCGTTTTCGTGAACTCTGTTCGATCGCGAATTTGCTCAGTTACTGATTCGTTCCCGGCAGCAGTTCGTAATTGCCCATCTCGCGATTGTAGGAATCAAGAGCGCCGACCGAATCGGCCGTGGCATCGAGCATCTGTTTCGTCATAGCGATCGAGTCAGACAACTGCTCAAAATCAAGCAGCGAGAATTTTTCGGGCGTTGACATCGTGACGATCTCATCGTTCAGATAACTAAAGAAGTTCTCTATCGACTGCAATTGTCCTTCGACCAATTTGACGCTGCGTTCGATCTCATCAAACGAGGCTATCCGGCGCTTTAAGATCTCCACATTAGTTTGTTGAATACGCTTCGTTTTTTCGTCGTCAGCGCTTTCAGCCGCCCGATATGCTTGTGAAAGCTGATTGTGGACAGCCTGTCGGTTGATCGATTTCAAATGTTGTTTGCGACGACGATAAACGTCGAGAAGATCTACAAAATCCTCCCAGCGCTGATCGAGCGTAATAAGATTCGACGGTAGCTGACCGGCTCCAGTGAATTTCTTGTAATTATCCTGGATCTTTTCCTTCAGCCAACGCAGGTACTCGACGGCTTCGCGTTCGCGGGGCGTAAACGTTTTTATCAGTTTCTCGCGATTGGACCGGCTCAACTCGAAAAGCCGTTTCTTTTCGCGCATCTGCACCATTTGGCGATAAAACGGAAGATTCGGCAATACAAGGATATAAGCGATCTCGGCGATCAGCGCGACAAGAAGCGGGATCACGCTTCCGGTGTAGGCAGCGGCGACAGCAAACCCGGCCAGCCCCCAAAAATTGAGCGGTTCCTTAACCGCTTCTTTGGCGTAACTAGTGTTGAATTTCTCTAGATTCTGCTGGTACTTAGCCAGGTCTGCCATAAACTACTGAGATGCGTGAACATTGACGCGCGTTCGTATGATCTTATTGGTTGGAAGACTTGACCTCGGTTTCGATGACCTGTTCGAGTAATTCTTCCTCGCCAACCTCAGATCCGGCTGCGATCTGTTTGCTTTCCTTACCGGTGCCGGAACCAAGCAATCCCATCTGAGATTTGTATTCGAGCAATTTATCCTGAAGCTGAATATCCATTGCTTCGCGCTCGATATCGGCCATTTGAGAATCGACCGATGCGGATCCAAGCTGGAGCTTGGCTTCTGCCGCAGCAACGCGACGATCGATCTTCTCTCGCATTTCGTTGAACGTCGAAGCGTCGTCGCCGATGTTAAAGGTGTCCATCGTCTGAGCCAGCTGTTCTTGCAATTTTGCCTGCTTGGCGGCCGATATCAGCTGCATCGCCTCAGCCGTGCGCTTCTTCATGTTCAAGACGTAATTGTCGCGGGCTTTGAGCGCTTGCTTTGAGGCGAGCGACGCATGCTCGAGCTGAGCGCCCGTTCGTTCGAGGTCAAGCTGGGCCTGCTGCAATTGGCCGATGTAAGCGGTTGCGATATCGTCGCGTCCCATCTTTACCGAAGCCTTTATCTTCGAATCAAGATCGATAACTTGTTTCTCAAGATTCTCAGCATTCTTGATCAAGAGACGCTCCGTTGCCATGACCTGAGCAACCGAATTGTTGAGTTCAGGAACTCGATCTCGCATATCGCGGATCGTCTGCTGCAAAACCAACTCGGGATTCTCGATCTTATCCAGCGCCGCACCGGTACTCGCCCGAAACACTCGTGTTATCCTTGCCCACAATCCCATTTCTATCTGCCAGCTCCTAAAAAGTTGTTATTACAGCATTTCCGCCAACATCTCTACGACGGTAAATTGCTCAAAGTTGCATTTTCCCGAATAAGTATAACAGGAAATCGATTTTAGGGAAGAGGATAACCGACTTAAGCCCCGGCAGAAGATCGACGGTTCGTACAAGCCAGGCTTTGCGTAGAAATTACCGTTATCGAATTGCTGGGAGAACGGTTAATATTTAGTCGCCGACAGAGCTTTCGCCCAGACGATGGTACAACCGTTTCCGGCGTCACAATTTCTAAAGGATTGCAAGAACTCATGTTCGCGTCCGTTCCCTGATATACAACTTGTCGGCCTCGGCGACCGAACATCGCAATAGGCCGGCAGCGAAACTCTTCGAACTGGAACTTGAACGAAATGAAAAAACTAACAGCGTGGACATTATTTCTGGCGATCTACTTAAGCTTCATCGGTCCTGTCGCCGTATCGGCTCAGGCGGTTGGAAAAGCGAGGGATATTAGAATGGCGGAAGTTGAGCAAGGCCTCAAATTCACGTTGAGCAACGGAATTGAGGGAGCGGAAACGCGGGAAGTGAAGCCGTCTGCTGTTACCGATCCGATCGGCGAATCCGAGGCAGGCAAGCTTTTGGGGCGCCTCCCGGAGATCAAATCCGATCCAGACGATCAGGCAGATTTTGCAAAAAGACTTGGCACCTTGCCCGCACCAAAGACCGGCGAAAAGATACCTGTCAAGTTTCCGGCTACCGAAAGTCAGGCTCCGTCTCAGTACGGCGATTCGAAACAGGCACTTTCGGTAATCAGGTTCTCGCCCGAAGGCGAGATACCTTTGGCTCCAGATCTCAGCGTAACATTTTCGCATCCGATGGTGGCCGTGACGTCGCAAGAGGAAGCGGCGAAATACGCACCGGTCGAGATGATACCGCAGGTTGAAGGACGCTGGCGTTGGCTCGGAACCAGAACACTAATGTTCGATACGGACAAGCGTTTTCCGATGGCGACGAAATTTACAGCGAGAGTGCCGGCCGGCACCAGGTCGGCAACGGGTCAGACGCTAGCAAAGGACTTCTCCTGGACCTTCACGACCCCGCCGCCTAAGGCGATACAGATGATACCGAGCGGCCAAACGACTCGTCGCGACGCGGTGATGTTCGTTGCTTTTGACCAGTCGATCGACCCTGCAGCCGTTCTGCGTTCGATCATCGTGACCGGTGGCGGCAAAAGGCTGCCTATCAGGCTTGCGACAAAAGATGAGGTCGAGGCAAGCGTCGGTTATTACGCCAATATCAATCCGGAGGGGCGTTGGCTCGCATTTCGTGCCGTCAACGAAAACGGATCGGTTGAAGATGCTCTGCCCGGCGCATCTCCTATCAACGTTACGATCCAAAAAGGCACGCCTTCAGCCGAAGGGCCTTTGACGACGGCGGCCGATCAATCGTTCGGATTTCAAACCTATGGGCCAATGAAGTTCGTCGAGGCTCTTTGCGGATGGCGTCGAAATCAGAACTGTTCACCCTTCGAGCAGTTCTCATTGCAGTTCTCGAATTCGATCGATGCGTCAAAGTTCAAGAAAGAAATGGTGACGATCGAACCGGCGATCGAGGGAGTAAATATTTACCCTTCAGGAAACTACGTCTATATCCAGGGAGTAAAGAAAGGCCGTACGACGTACAAGGTCACGGTCGACGGTTCGCTCGGCGATATTTACGGACAGCGATTGGGCCAACCGGCAACAGCATCGATCAAGGTCGGGTCCGCCGAGGCGACGATGTATGCTCAGGGCGGCTTCATGACCGTTCTCGACCCAACAGCAATCCCGTCGTTTTCGATCTATTCTACGAATCACGCGAATGTCCGAGTCAGAATTCACAAAGTAACGCCCGAGGATTGGCACGCCTACCAACAGTACGTTCGATATCTTAATTACGATGATGGCAGACGGCCGGTGATGCCTGGGATCGTGTTCTCGGACAAAGTTATGCCGATCAAGAATGTAGCTGACGAACTAGTCGAGACACGCATCGATCTCGCACGTGCGCTGAACGGCGGTTTTGGCAACCTGATCCTCGATATCGAGCCAACGATCAAACGCGATAAATATGACCGGACCAGGATCGTCACATGGATCCAATCTACTCAGATCGGGCTCGATGCATTTGTTGACAATGCAGAGTTGGTCGGGTTCGCAACGGAACTCAGGACGGGCAAACCGCTTACCGGTGTGGAACTCTCGATATATCCGAATGACAGTATGGTCACAAGCGGCATGACGACGACCGGCGATGGAGAAAATGTGAGCGGCGGATCGTTTTTCGGTTCGATATGGAAGTGGTTTTCGAACTGGGGCAACGCAGACCCGGCCGAGATAGTCTCGGTCAACGAGGATGGGACGTTCGCTGAATTAGAAACGATCGAGCCGGCTCAAACAAGGCTGACAGGTGCTAATGGCATCCTCAGGCTGCCCCTTTCTGATCAGCCTTCGCAAAAAGGCCAGAACCTCTTGATCGCCCGTCGCGGAAAGGACGTCGCGTTTCTGCCCGAGAACACGGACTATTATTGGCAGGACTACGGCAATTGGTATAAGAAGCCTGAATCCGACAGTTACAGATGGTTTGTCTTTGACGATCGCAGGATGTACAAGCCGAAGGAGGAAGTTGCGGTTAAAGGCTACGTCCGTCTGCAGACGGCCGGCAAACTTGGTGACATTCAGGGACTTGGGGGGAGGGAATTGAAATATGCTTGGTCGGCAAAAGACCCCCGAAACAATGAAGTTGCGAAGGGTACGGTCATCCTTAATGCATTCGGAGCGTTCGATCTCAAATTCTCGCTTCCGGACAACGTAAATCTTGGTTACGGCCGAATCGATTTTAGCGATTCGCCCGGCGGCCCTGTGGCAAACTCGCATCAATTTCAGATACAGGAATTTCGGCGGCCCGAATTCGAGGTCTCGGCCAAGGTCGATAGCGAAGCACCGCATTTTGTGGGCGGAAAAGCGGACCTTTCGGTCGAGGCGAAATACTATGCGGGCGGGGGTCTGGCAAACGCTGAGACCAACTGGACCGTGACCGCGACGCCGACAAGTTATACGCCGCCGAACCGCGATGATTACGTTTTCGGTACGTGGGTACCGTGGTGGCGCGGATACGAACATTTTGGCGGCCGTCCGGGGGCTCCCGGAACGACCCAGTATTTCAAGGGGGTTACCGATGCTGCAGGCAAACATTTACTCAAGATCGATTTCGAATCGGTCAAGCCCCCGCGACCTTATGCCATAAACGCTTCGGCTTCCGTTCAGGACGTCAACCGCCAGACGTGGGCGGGGCAAACATCGCTTCTTGTTCATCCGGCAGATCTCTATGTAGGTATCAAGACACCTCGGACCTTCGTCCAGAAGGGCGAGAAGATAGTTGTCGAATCGATCGTTACTGACCTCGATGGCATCCTCAAACCGGGCCGTGATATCGAGATCAAGGCGTTGCTCAAAGACTGGCGATTCGAAGCCGGATCTTGGAAAGAGGTCACTGTGGACGAACAGATCTGCTCGGTAAAATCGGCAGATAAAGCCGCCCGTTGCGACTTTGTGGCAAAAAACGGCGGAAGGTATTTGGTGTCCGCCCTCGTTATGGACGATCGGGAACGATTCAACGAAAGCGAATTTACGGTTTGGGTTCCCGGCGGAAAGACGCCGCCAAATCGCAGCGTTGAACAGGAACAAGTTCAGATCATCCCCAGCAAGAAGGACTATCAGCCGGGCGATGTTGCGGAACTGCTTGTTATCGCTCCATTCACCCCTGCAGAGGGAGTTCTTACTCTTCGCCGCGATGGAATTGTCAAGACCGAGAGGTTTTCGATGAAGGATTCGTCGATAACACTGAGAATACCGATCGAAGAAAGTTACCTGCCGAACATCCATGCCCAGGTCGATATCGTCGGAACCGCTCCGCGGCAGAACGACAAGGGCGAGGTCGATCCGAAACTCGCAGATCGTCCAGCGTTTGCAAGCGGCAACATCGACCTTTCGATCTCGACCGCCTCGCGTAAATTGACGGTTTCAGCCGAACCGCGCGACTCGACACTCGCTCCGGGCAGCGAGACCAAGATCGCGATAGACGTCAGAGATCATCGAGGTGAACCGGTCGCAAACAGCGAGGTCGCGGTCGTGGTTGTCGACGAGAGCGTGCTCGCACTTTCGCGATACACCGTGGCAGACCCGATGTCAGTTTTCTATACGTCGCGCGGTATGGGCACGCAGGATTATCATTCCCGCAAAGACATTATCCTGGGCAATCCGGAAGACGTAAAGAAACAGCCGCCGCCTCCGCCCGCAAGCCTCCCGATAAGCGGAAGACAGACGATGGAGCTTGCGGCAGCACCGAGCGCTGCCGGTGCGGCAAAGATGAAATCTGAGGCGAGGGCCGACCGTGCCAACGAGATGTCGAAAGACGGTGCGAGGGACGAGGCTGACGATCAGGCTCAAGCTCAGGCACCGATCGAACTGCGGCAGAACTTCAACGCTCTGGCTGTATTTGCACCTTCTGTCCGGACGGATTCGAACGGCCGTGCGACCGTCGATATTAAGCTGCCTGACAACCTTACGCGTTATCGGATTACCGCGGTTTCAGTCGATACCGGCAAGCGATTTGGCAAGACCGAATCTAACATAACGGCCAAAAAGCCGTTGATGGTTAGGCCATCCGCACCGAGATTCATGAATTTTGGCGACAAGATCGAACTGCCGGTCGTCGTACAGAACCAGACGGATCAGGACATGGCTGTTGACGTGGCGATCAGGGCAACTAACGCGCAGCTAACCGGTGCCTCGACGGATGCAGGGACCCAAAACGTCGGAAAGCGCGTACTTGTCAGGGCTAACGGACGAGAAGAGGTCCGCTTTCCAGTCTCGACGATAAAGGCCGGTACTGCCCGGTTCCAGATCGCCGTTAACTCGGGTGGAAACAGTGATGCGGCCGAGATCTCGCTCCCGGTTTGGACGCCGGCAACAACCGAGGCATTCGCGACATACGGAACAACCGATGCAAATGGGGCTGTTTTCCAACCTGTGCAAACACCGGGAGATGTTTTTCCCCAGTTTGGCGGTCTCGAAGTAACGACCAGCTCTACACAACTTCAAGAACTTACAGACGCGTATATCTATCTTGCGAATTATCCTTACGAATGTTCCGAGCAGATCTCGTCGCGGATGATCTCGACCGCCGCGCTTCGCGACGTTTTGAACGCGTTCAAAGCAAAAGACATGCCGACAGCCGCTCAACTCGAGGCAAAGTTCGCACGCGACATCCAGATCCTGCAGTCGCGTCAACGAAACGACGGGAGCTTTGGCCTATGGAAACGCGAAAGGGAACGTTATGAGTATCCTTTTCTTACTATCCATGTCGCGCACGCTCTCGCATTGGCTAAGGCAAAGGGCTATAAAGTGCCCGACGAAATGATCAATAAGGTAAAGCCTTATCTATCGAATATCGAGAGCCACTTAAAGGATCAATGGTATATATCGTCGCCGCAGGTTCGTTGGACGATTTCGGCCTATGCGCTGTACATCCGGAACATGATGGGCGACAAGGACGCGGGAAAGGCGAAAAAACTACTTTCCGAAGCGACGATCGAAAAGATGCCTTTTGAGGCACTCGGTTGGGTACTTTCCGTCCTTGCTGACGATAAGAATTCGGCTGCTGAGGTCGATGCTATTACCCGGTTCCTTATGAACCGAACTACCGAGACCGCGGCAGCTGCAAACTTCGTGACGAATTATGGCGATGGCGGGTGGTTGATCATGTACTCAAATCGCCGTGCTGACGGCGTTTTATTGGAAGCGATGGTGAAGATCCGCGAAAAAGCCAATACTGACGGGATACCGCAGCCAGCCGTCGAGGATCTGATTCCAAAACTCGTTCGCGGACTGCTTGCACATCGGAAGAAAGGGCATTGGGGTTCGACCCAAGAGAATGTGTTCATTCTTTTGGCGTTGGACAAGTATTTCAATGCGTTTGAAAAGGTGACGCCGGACTTTGTGACAAAGGTCTGGCTCGGGAACACCTACGCCGGCGAACAAGCTTTCAAAGGCCGGTCGGTCGATTCGAATCAGTTGAACATCCCGATGTCTTATTTGGTCGGTCAGGGCGGAAGCTCGAACCTGATCCTCGATAGACAAGGTGCTGGTCGCCTTTACTATCGGATAGGCATGCAGTATGCGCCAAAGAATCTGAAGCTCGAACCGGCCGATTACGGATTTACGGTTCTGCGCAAATACGAAGCGGTCGATTCCGCTGACGATGTTAAGCAAAATCCGGATGGCTCTTGGACGGTCAGGTCCGGTGCTCGTGTCCGTGTGAGGCTAACAATGATCGCACAGTCCCGGCGTTACCACGTTGCTTTGGTCGATAACCTGCCTGCGGGGCTCGAGATCCTGAATCCGGGACTCGCGACCACAGAAGCATTACCGCCCGACACTGGAGGCGGCAACACAGGCGTCGCTGAGATCGGAAGCCGTTCGCTCGGCCGGAACTACTATTGGTGGAGGGCAAACTGGTTCGAACACCAGAACTTCCGCGACGAGCGCGCCGAGGCGTTCAGTTCGCTCCTTTGGGAAGGTGTCTACAACTATACTTACGTGACACGTGCGACGACACCTGGTCAATTCGTCGTGCCGCCCGCAAAGGCCGAGGAGATGTATGCACCAGAGACGTTCGGGCGATCTGGTACCGATTTCTTGAGGGTCGAATAGAAAGCCACCCAAATATCAGACGTTAAGACTTCCGTGGTTCGGTGAAAGGTTCCGAACCGCGGACGTCTTTAAGCGATCGCCTCCAAACCGAACAAGCACATTAGTTCCTTGACGCTCAATAACTTGCATTCATCGATACCTTTTTGCCGAGATGCTTTGCCAGGAATTCGGCATTCTTATCGGTCGGGCTACCGTTGTAATCAGGTGCGTCCTTCAGAAAACCGTCCTGTCCTTTATGCATCGAGTTATCCATATTCGATTTGATATGGGCCGCCTCGTGATAACACGCTCCTGACAATTCCTTTGGACTTCCGTCATACATTCGATCGAAATATACCTCACAGATCTTCAGGTTAAGGTCAGTTAGACCGAGAAGGTTTCCGTTCGAATGCGCAATGCTGACGTCACCGCCTTTTGCCGCGATAATACTCTTTCCTACGCTTTTCACCATGTAGACGATGACATCTGTTTCGGCCAGCGTTGGTGTAGTATTCTCGTCGACCAGAACGGCATCAGAGCCCGTAAACGCCGGGTTCTTTTCGACAACCTTAGGCAGATAGGTCTTGAGTAACGTTATGGCCTTTTCGGCGGCCTCTTTTGAACCACTCTTGCGTTTCAGGTACAAAGTGAAGGTACTCATCTGCAATAATCCTCCGGACAATTCAGAAATCTTTGACGATCGGAATGCGCTGGATTGTATTTTTGAATATCGGAGTGTGTCAACCAATTTCTTGAACGAGACAAATCCCCCGAACGCCTATCCGATCCACCGCAAACAAAACCAAGCCCGTGATCTAACGGGTGTCTTGCCAGCTGGATTTGCAGCGCGAATAGCGTCGACCAAAAAAGCCTGAGATAATGTATCTATGTTAGTATCCCGAAAACGGTCGGGTTATCCGTGTACGTATTCACCGAATGTTGTTCAATGAGCCGATCGCCGGTTCACTGAACTCAACCTTGTCGCGAAATGGATCCAAAATACGAAATGGCAAAGAGATCTTCATTGCGGGTCGTCGAGTATTTGCGGCTCGAGGCCTCGGCGATCGAACGCGCAGCGGAGCAGATCAACAGCGATTCGGTCGAGCGGGTCGTTGATCTGATCGTGAATTGCCGAGGTAAGATCGTTATCCTCGGTGTTGGCAAATCGGGCGTCATTGGACAAAAGATCGCTCAAACGATGACTTCGACCGGCACGGTCGCGGTCTTTATTCATCCCTCCGACGCATTGCACGGCAGCCTGGGAATGATCCGGGAAGACGATGTCGTGATAGCGCTTAGCAATTCGGGCGAGACCGATGAACTTCTCGCGATCGTGCCGTCGCTGAAGCTTCGCGGTGTCGCGATCATCTCGATCGTTGGCAGTTTGGATTCGTCGCTCGCAAAATGCTCTGACGTCGTGCTCGACGCTTCGGTGGATCGTGAGGCCTGTCCGCTGAATCTCGCCCCGACGACATCGACCACGGTCGCGCTTGCGATCGGCGACGCTCTTGCAATGACCGTAATGGAAGCAAAAGGCCAGACGGCTGAGGATTTTGCGGCAAATCACCCGGCGGGCCGGCTCGGCAAGCGGTTAACCTTAAGGGTTGCCGATCTCATGCATCCAAGCCCAAACATACTACTCGAGACTGGTTGGCTTGCAGTCGTTAAGGCCATTTCCGATGCCTCGCTCGGTGCGGTAAATGTAGTTAGCAAGGACGGCCAGCTTCTCGGTATCGTGACCGATGGCGACCTTCGCCGTACGATCGAGAAAACCAAAACGGAAATGCTCTCGTCTCTTTCAGCCGAACAGATGATGACCAGTTCACCGATTTGCACAAGTCCCGATACTCTAGCCTTTGACGCTCTCAGGCTAATGGAAGATCGGCCGTCGCAGATTTCGGTGCTGCCGGTGGTCGACGGTAGCGGGGAGTGCATCGGTATGCTAAGGCTTCATGATCTTGTCCGGGCTGGGATCTGAAGCTCTACCGACAACCAACGAATCTTCTGAAACGAACATCCAAATTAATTGATCGAACAAAATATGAAAGTACGACTTGTTCCATCCCTTTTGATCCTCGCTTTGTTGTTTGTTTCAGCCGCTAACGCTCAACGCACCGAAATTTCGATCGGTCTGAGCGAACAATTTTTCGACACCGTTGTCGATGCGTTGTTCCAGAACGGCGAACCGCCGGAATTTTCGATTGCGGGTTCCAAGCGAAGGGTCGACGAGTTCATCCCCGACGATCAGAGGACATCAATTTCGATCACATATCCAAGTTCGTTCTTTCCGCAAGAATCTGCGTCGGCCTGCAAAGAGTCGATAAGGCTCAGCCGCGAACTCAACGGGATACGAACTGCAGTCAGGTTTCGCGAAGGTAAGATATACGCCCCGCTCGCTTTCAGGGGTTCGTACAATCCACCGTTTGTCGGTTGCGTCGATTTCTCGGGCTGGGCTGAAACGAATATCGAACTGCGTTTCGATCAGGAATCGCAGCGGTTGGTCGCAGACGCAAAGGTCTTGAATGTGATCCTCAGCGGCACCGGTGGCGTCGGAAGCGGTTTGATCGCCCGTATGGTACAAAACGCCATTGATCGCAAGATCAACCCGATCGAGGTGATCCGGATGGACAAGGTGTCGTTCATCGTCCCGATACAAAACTCCGGCAACCTCAAGATGAAAGCTGTTGGCGTCAGGAATGAGATCCAGAACGGCAGTCTGCTGATCCATATCGCCTACGAGTTTTCCAGGTTGTAGTTCTGCGACCTAAGAGTTGACCCTACAATATAATCGACGAAATCGTGGCGAATATCACGATTTGGTGTCGATATCCGCTTTCAAGCCCCAAACATAGAGTAAAACATGGTCTTTTTCGATTGGTACGCGATTTGCCGCGTAGCATCCTTGGAGTGTCGAAAGACTCGGCATATCGATCGGAAGTTGGGGGAAAAAATGAGAAAGAATTTAATAAGTCGAATTGGTCTCGCGGTGCTCGCTAGCGTTGTGTTTCTTGCGTTTGCGGCCTCAGACGTAGATGCCCAGCGTCGAAACATACAGGGAACCGCGACCAAGGAAGAACAGGTGCGCAGCGAGGAAAAGGTAAAGGAACGCCCGGCTCGAGTCGAGCGAAACCGTTCTGAAACGAACACACAGCAAAAACAGGTCGAACAGCGGTCGCGTCAGGAACAGCAGCAGGTGTGGAGGCAGCAGCAGAACACCCAGCAAAAGGCTCAACAAGAGCAGCGCCAACGCCAGCAACAGGTCGAACAGCGCTCGCGCCAGGAACAGCAACCTGTATGGCGGCAACAGCAGAACACCCAGCAAAAAGCTCAGCACGAACGCCGCCAACGTCAGCAACAGGTTGAGCAGCGGCCACGTCAGGAACAGCAGCAGCAAGTTTGGCGTCAGCAGCAGAGAAACCAGGAGAAGCTACGGCAGGAGCAGCAACGCGTATTTCGCCAGCAGCAAGGTGAACAGACCAAGGCACAGCAGCAACGGGCCGAGGAGGCTCAGCGGCGGCAGGCACAACAGCGCCCGACCTGGAATAATGACGCCCGGAACCGTAATTCCAACGGTCGGTATCAGCAGTACGACCGCGATCAGCAGCGTAAGCTTCAGCAGCAGCGTTGGAATCAATACAACAACCGGTGGCAAAACTGGCAGTCGATCCAGGATCGGCGACAGCGTCAACTGCAGCAACAGAGGCGGCTGGCATACCTACGCTACCAGCAGCGATATTGGGAACAGATCAGACGTGATCAGTTGAGGCTACAGCAGGCACGCTATTACGACAACCTTATCTACGATTACCGATACACGCGTGGCGGCAGTTACTACTACACCAGTCAATACGGCGCGCAGATGATCGAGGATGCGGTCAATCGTGGTTACGAAGAGGGTTATTATGCCGGACGCTCTGATCGCGAGGACGGATGGCAGTTCAGCCCGCAGAATTCTTACGGTTATCAGGATGCCTCTTTCGGGTACGACAGCTATTACATCGGCCTTGACGAGTATAATTATTACTTCAGACAAGGCTTTCAACGAGGTTATGAAGATGGCTATTACAGCCAGAATCAATACGGTTACTACGATAACGGTCGTTACAACATCCTCGGAGCAATAATCGGTGCGATCGTTGAGATCGTCCGGTTCTAAAGCTGCCTGATCCATCTTTCGACCCCGTTCGGGCAAAGTCCCGGGCGGGGTCATTTTTTTTTGTCGGCGTGTTTCGGTCATTGGATTAAAGTGACTGTTAACGTGCAAGTCACGCGTTTCTCTACTATCCTGAAGGTAATGAATCCGCCCTTGGTAGCAATAATCGGGAGGCCGAACGTCGGAAAATCGACTCTTTTCAATCGGTTGACCGGTTCGCGAAAATCGATCGTCGGCGACGAACCGGGCATCACACGCGATCGGATATACGGGGATGTCGAATGGAAATCGAAAACGTTCGAACTCGTCGACACTGGTGGGATCGTCCCCGACGATGATGCGGTGATTCCTGCAAATATCTTCAAACAGGCAGGCTTTGCTATCGATAAGGCCCAGGCGATAATTTGGGTGGTCGATGCACGTGCAGGCATAACGCCGCTTGATGAAGAGATCTCGGTATTTCTTCGAAATATCGGAAAGCCCGTCTTTATCGCGGCGAACAAATGCGAATCGCGAAAGGTCGAAGAAGAAGCCGCCGAGTTCTACAGCTTTGGCTTTGACGTGACTCCGCTTTCAGCCGAGCACGGCACCTCGATCGGTGATCTGCTTGACGACCTGTTCGATGTCCTTGAATTTGAGGATGAAGCTGAAACAGAGGTGTCCGACGAGATCAAACTCGCCATTATCGGCCGGCCGAATGTTGGCAAATCGTCGCTTCTGAACAAGATACTTGGCGAAGAGCGTACAATCGTGTCGCCGATCGCCGGAACGACCCGCGATGCCATCGACACCCATTTTGCCCTCGACGGGCAGAAATTTCTGCTTATCGACACGGCCGGAATTCGGCGAAAAGGGAAGACGACTGAAATGGCCGAGAAGCTCTCGGTTATAATGGCAAAAAAGGCACTTGAGCGGGCCGATGTTGCGGTTTTGGTTATCGACGCCGTCGAAGGTGTAACGCACCTGGACGCGAACATCGCCGGCTATGCGGTCGATTCAGGGTGTTCGGTCATTATCGCCGTTAATAAATGGGACGCGGTCGAGGAAAAAGAGACGAACACGATCTACGAATTAGAGCGCGGCCTGCGGCGTCAGATGAAGTTTCTCGACTGGGCTCCGATGGTCGCTATCTCGGCGCTTTCCGGACAACGGGTCACCAAGGTCTTGCCGCTTGTGGTCAAAGCGAATGAAGCACGGAACCTCAGGATTCCGACGTCGCAGCTGAACAAGTTTTTCGAAGACAGTATCGCCCAACCCCGCGGCGGAACCGCACCTGCACCGGTTAAGGGAGGTGTCTCGCGATTAAAGGTGCAATACATTACGCAGGGCGGCCTCCGTCCTCCGCTTTTCGTGCTCTTTACCTCAGGAGGCAATAAGGCGGGTTTGCACTTCTCGTATCTGAGGTACATCGAGAATCAGTTACGAGGTGCTTTTGAGTTTTTCGCCACGCCGATAAGACTTAAGGAGCGTCATAAAACAAAGAAAAAATAGCTAATGGAAACCGTTCTACTTCTGATCCGGATCTTTCTTTTCGGCGTCTTCGCACTCGCGGGGATCGGGAAATTAATGGATCCGGCTGGGTCGCGGAAAGCGGTCACTGAATTTGGCGTTCCGTCGAGCTTTGTGCCGTTCGCCGCGTTAGCATTGCCGATCGTCGAGCTTCTTATTGCCGCACTGTTCCTGTTCAATTCGACTTCCTGGTTTGCCGCGATCGTCGGCCTGCTCCTCCTGCTTATATTTATTGGCGGAATGATCCATATGCTTGCAAGGGGAAAGGCTCCAGATTGTCATTGCTTTGGTCAGATCCACAGTGAGCCCGTTGGGCGGAGCAGTATCATCCGCAGCGTTGGATTTGCCGCACTCGCATTGGTCCTTGCGATACAGGGGAGCGGTGGTCAGGGGCTCGCGTTGGCAGAGTCGCCAGCAGAGTCGATCCAAACCCTTCTCATCATCACATGCCTAATGCTTTCTGTGACCCTGCTTTTCTTCGTAAAGAAACTCTCGGACCAGTTTGCACAGTTTTCCGGTCGGCTCGAATCGATCGGTTCGTTTGAGGGCGGATCTCCGGCCGTTCGCGAGAATGCGGGGGACCCGGCAGACGGCCTTCCGATCGGTGCTCCTTTCCCTGACTTCGAATTACCGTCGGCGTCCGGTAAGGCGGTCCGCTTCGAACATCTGCTTTCGCGAGCGCGCCCTTTGATGCTGATATTCGTCAGCCCGGAATGTGGACCGTGTCGAGCTCTGTTTCCGGAGATACAGGAATGGTGCTCGGAGTTCGCTGAAAAAATGGACATCTTTTTGATCAGCAGCGGCGAGCCAGATGAAAATCTTTCGAAATTTACCGGATTCGAAGGCGACCGACTGCTGTTGCAGCAAAAGCGCGAACTTGCCGAGTTAGTTCACGCTCGATGGACGCCGACCGCTATCGTTGTCGGCACGGATGGTTCGATCGCAAGCCACCCAGCGGCTGGCGACCGAGCCATTCGGGAGCTTGCAGAGCGCATCAAGGCCTCCGATCTATCTCGGCCGTTCACGTTCTTTGCGAATCCCGCAATAAGACGCGCTATCAAGATCGGCTCACGTATACCAAAGTTCGAACTCACGGACATCAACGGACGCCAATGGACCGAAAATGATCTGATCGGTGAACCGGCATTGGTCATCGCATGGAGCCTCGCATGTCCGCACTGCGTTGAGATGGCCGACGAGATAAAAAGATGGGAATCCGAACGATTGGACGGTGGGCGACGGATCTTTATTCTTGCTGACGGCGACGCGGATGAATTCAGGTCCTATGGCTTCCAGTCACCGGTAATTATCGATGTCCGTCATATCAAGGCCATCAACTTCGGACTGTTCGGAACACCGTCTGCGGTCCTGGTGAATGCCGAGGGGGTCGTTACGACCGAAGCGGGTATCGGTTCGCCGAACATACGGGCACTCTTGGGCAAATAACGGACGGCAGCGAGTTCAGAATGGGCGCGATCGATTGGAGAGTGACAGCAAAGGACGGTGAGGCGCGATCAGGCTTACTGTCTACCAGGCGATCGTTGATCGAAACCCCGGTCTTCATGCCTGTCGGTACACAGGGCTCGATAAAAGGCGTTAGGTTCGAATGGCTCGAGAAAGAGATGGATGCTCAGATAATCCTCGGGAACACGTACCATCTCTTTCTACGGCCCGGACCCGACCTGATACGCGAGCTTGGAGGCCTCCACCGGTTCACCAGTTGGCCGCGGTCCTTTCTCACGGATTCAGGAGGTTTTCAGGTCTTTTCGTTGACCGATCTTCGAAAGCTCACAGAGGATGGCGTTGAGTTTCGTTCTCATATCGACGGCAGCAAACGGTTTCTTTCACCCGAGATATCGATGGAGATCCAGGCGGCCCTGGGTTCCGAGATCGTAATGGCCTTCGACGAATGTCCGCCTGGTGACGCCGGGTACGAAGCCACAAAAAAAAGTCTCGAGTTAACAATACGATGGGCGCAGAGATCAAAAAGCAGATTCGACCGGCTGCAAGCCGAAGGTGCCGACAAAGGATATTTGGATCCGATCTCGCATTCAGAAAAGTTATCGGGCGAACAGGCACTTTTCGGAATAATTCAGGGCGCCGGCCATTTCGACCTTCGGGACAAGAGTCTTGAACAAACTGTTGAGATCGGTTTTGACGGGTACGCGATCGGCGGCTTGAGCGTTGGCGAAGAGAAATCGGTTATGTACGGCATACTGCAGCACCTGGCTCCGAAAATGCCGCAAGACGCACCTCGATACCTGATGGGCGTCGGCACGCCGGAGGATCTGATCGAGGCGGTGTCTCGGGGGATCGATATGTTCGACTGCGTGATGCCAACGCGAAACGGGCGGACGGGCAGCGTTTTCACGTCGCGCGGGAAACTCAATATTCGTAATGCAAGGTTCGCGGCGGACACTTCGCCGCTCGATGACGATTGCAATTGCTCGGTTTGCCGGAGATATTCGCGGGCGTACCTTCGGCACCTTTACCAGGCTGGCGAAATGACGGCTGCAACCTTGATCTCACATCACAATTTGGCGTTCTACCTTGACACGATGCGTCGCGTTCGGCAATCTATCAAATCCGGCGAGTTCTCGCGATTCAAAAAGGATTTCCTGACCAGGTTGAGCGAAGGTGAATCGGGGTAACGTTTGATTACCGCTCGCGGAACGTATATTATTAACCTTTTATTTTCTCGGTGTTGTAATAATGAATATTCTACTTGCTTATTTTCAGGACGGCGGCGGCAGTCTCGTTTGGACATTGCTGCCTTTCGTCTTTATTTTCGGAATCTTCTATTTTCTGGTCATACTTCCTCAAAAGCGTCAGAAACAGCAGCTGCAGGAAATGATCGCCGGCTTGAAGATTAACGACGAGGTCGTAACGAACGGCGGTGTTATAGGGAAGATAAAGGAGATCAAGGAAAACAGTTTCATTATCAACAGCGCGGACAAATCGTTCATTGAGATCGGCAAAAGCGCTGTCGTGGGGAAAAGAGCGGAATAACGATCTTCAGGCCTGAGCTCATTACACAGACGCTTCTTCGGGATAGCGATGTGTTTTGATGGCCGATGTTTCACTAATGAAAAACAAGAGTTTGGCAATCAGGACGGCGTTGATCATAGCAATAACGCTGATCGGCATTTACTTCGTTTTCGGTCCTCGTCGAACCCCGACTGGGCAGGACTTTACCTGGCAGGGGATAAAAACAAATCTCGAAGAGAACATCAATCTCGGGCTCGACCTAAAAGGCGGCTCTCATCTTGTGATGCGCGTAAGGACTGACGAGTATCTCAAGACGCTGACCGAGAACAACGCACAGGCGGCTCTCACGGCGGCTCAGGACGCGAAGCTTCCAGTCTCGGGCAATTCCACCGTCACGCAGGGCTCGACTTATTCACTCACTCTTCAATTGACCGACGAAGCCCAGGCTGCCGCAGTAGCTGAAGAGGTCAAGAAAAAGGTCGATCTTTTCAATTGGACCGAAGATGCGAGCGGAAACTCGATCACCTGGTCGTTGCCTTCAAATGTGCAGACAGTGATGAAGAATCAGGCGGTCGAGCAGGCACTGAAGATCATCGAGAGTCGAATCAATGCGTTTGGCGTGAAGGAACCGACATTGCAGCGTCATGGTGCCGAATCGTCAGCTCAGATATTGCTCCAAATGCCGGGCGTTGATGACCCTGAACGCGTTAAGTCGTTGATCGGTGCGGAATCGAACTTGATGTTAATGAAGATCGTGAGCCCGCCAAGCCCATCTCCGGTGCAGACGTTCCCGTCGGAAGAAGCTGCCCGACAGTCGCTTGGAGGAGCGGTTCCGCCGACCCGTCGCATAATGCCGTACGCCGAACGCGACGAGACGGCCGCAACGCAGAGTCCGGCCGAAAGACCCAAGTCATTCGTGATCGTTGAATATCCGGCAGTCGTCGACGGCAGCGAATTGCGTGACGCCAATGCCGTATCGCGTACGGGCAACGATGGCGATTACCAGATCTCGTTCTCGTTCAAGCCTGCCGGCGCACAGAAATTCGGTGAATGGACGGGCCGAAATATCAATAATTACATGGCGGTCGTCCTTAACGACGAGGTCAAATCTGCCGCGTATATTCGCTCGCAGATTTTTGATCAGGGCGAGATCTCGGGACGATTCACCAAAGCCACTGCAGACGATCTCGCATTAACGCTGAGGTCCGGAGCATTGCCGGCGAAGATCGAGTATCTCGAAGAGCGGACAGTCGGGCCGAGCCTCGGTGCCGATTCGATACGTTCGGGCGTTACTGCTTCCGTTGCAGGACTCGCATTCATTGTTGTGTTCATGCTTTTTTACTACCGTGCGTCCGGCATCAATTCTGTGATCGCCTTGTCGCTGAACATGATCCTGACGGTCGCCGGCGTTGTGATCCTGGACTCGACGCTGACATTGCCGGGTATTGCGGGATTTATTCTCGGTATCGGTATGGCAGTCGATTCGAACGTGCTTATCTTCGAACGAATGCGTGAGGAACTCAGGGCAGGGCAGCCGGTCGCAAAGGCCGTTTCGACGGGGTTTGACAGGGCCTTCGTCACTATCATCGACGCAAACGTGACGACGATAATCTCGGCCGCGATACTTTACCTTTATGGTTCAGGGCCGATCAGGGGGTTTGCGGTAACTCTTATTCTTGCTTTGCTTATTAACCTCTTTACCTCGGTATTTGTATCGCGAACGATATTCATGTGGCTTCTCGAACGGAATCCCGAGATGAAGCAGATAAGTATCTGATCTTGTGCTGGATGAACGCCCGATTGCGGCCTATGTATTCAGCGATGTGTTGTAGAAAACAATGTTTCAATTCTTTACAGATCTCAATGTAGATTGGCTTGGCCTCCGAAAGCCGCTGGTCTTTATATCGATCGCGGTCTTGCTGGCCGGGCTAGGTTCGGCAATGATCCGGCAGTTCACGCCGGGCGGAACTGACGCGTTCAATCTCGGCGTTGACTTTCAGGGAGGGACCGTCATTACTGTTAAGTTCAAAGAGAAGCCGTCTCCTGACGCGATCAGGTCTGCACTGAACAACGTCGGCATCGGTGAACCGATAATTCAAGATTCGACCGACAAGACCGACGAGGTGCTTATAAAAGTTCCATTGGTAGAGGGCATCGCGTCTGGTGAAGGATCCGCAGCGGATGCTGCAACGAGCGGAGCTTCTCAGGTCGAAAAAGGACGTGCCCTTGTGCGTTCAGCGTTGGATACATTTGGTAAGGAAGCCGAGCCGACTCTCGCGCTTGGTCAGGACGCCAATGCGGCATACAAGATCGTGGGAACCGATTCGGTCGGCCCGGTCGCGGGCTCTCAGCTTCGCGACGCCGCCGTGATCGCGACGCTTCTTGGCATGATCGGCATGCTTCTATTCATTGCATTTCGGTATGACTGGACGTATGCGGCCGGAGCCGTGATCGCCGTTTTTCATGATGTGTTAGTAACACTCGCGTTCTTCACACTTTTTCAATGGGAGGTCAGTCTTACGGTGCTTGCGGCATTGCTGACCTTGGTCGGATTTTCGGTCAACGACTCGATCGTCATTTTTGACCGCATCCGCGAAAACGTAGCTCTGCATCGTAACGACTCGCTTTACTCCTTAACGAACAGGGCCATCAATCAAACGATGTCGCGTACCATTGTGACGAACGGTCTCTTCTTTTTGTCTGTGCTCGCTCTCGTGCTTTTCGGCGGTGAGGTGCTGCGGGGTTTCTCGTTGGCGCTTTTTGTGGGTTCTATAACCGGCACCTATTCGACGATTGCCATTGCGAGTCCGATCGCGATCTGGTGGCAGAGCAAGATCGGCAAAGCGGAAATGAAAGACGTCCAGTCCGCACCGACTACAGAAAAGCTCGCTTCGGCATCGCGGCGTTCGGTCACACGCAGGCCGGTAACACGATGACCGTACCGGGCAATTCGGTTCATCGTCGAAGATCACGTTCTGCGGCGATCCGCAGCTGAATGATATTTGTAAAAAGATAAGAATATCCGTTCAAAGTACTTCGATTATTCTTGACTTTCAGGTTTTTAGAAATTAGACTTCTTTACGTTGCTGGTCAATTAAATATTTCGTATCTGCTTTTATCCGTTTTGAGGCCCTTTCAAAATGGAGGTCGTAGAGCTTTTGTTTGGATTGCCGGCAGAGTTCCTTTTTGCCCCGCACTCGATGAACAATTGTTCATACGTTAAGAAGCCGACAGATCGAGAGCCCGGACCCGTTGTTGATGAGATGTACTACAACGTCGGGCCTGAGATACGTCATCGAACGAATTGCAGGGTTCATCGGGGCCCTGACCAAAGTTTGGCACCCTAAAACAGGGAGGATTAGAGATGTTAGATCAATTAGTCGAATCTAAAAGCCATGCAGGCGAAGATACCAGGCGAGGCGGTTTTCTTTTAACAACTGCCATCATAATGGTCACTGTCTTTCTCAGTGCCTGGCTCTATAGTCTTTTTGCAAAGGACTTCAATATGGGCGGCGACGAGCTCTCGCTTCAGACGCTTGTTGCACCTCCGGTGATCGAAGAAGCACCGGAACCGGAGCCGGAAAAGCAACCAGAGAAGCAGAAAGATCCGAACGTCGACGTTCGTAAAGAGATCATCGCCAGCATGTCGGAGACTCCTCCGAAACCGCCGGACAAAACCAGTGTTGTTAAGAACACTGTTCCGCCGAGGGATCCGAACAAGTACACGGTTCTGGGTGACAGGAACTACAGCGCGGCCAATGCACCGCCGCCGGACTACAAAGGACCGGTGAACGCCACCGGAACGGGAAGCGACAGCGCACTGAAAGGCGGAGGCGGTGACGGTGAAACCGGACGCGATGCCCCGCCGCCGCCGCCGACCAAGCCGCAAGTCCCGAAACAGATCTCAGGCGGTGTTCTTAACGGAAAGGCGACCAGTTTGCCCAAACCGCCATATCCGCCCGCAGCAAGAGCTGTCCGCGCGGGTGGTTCGGTAACGGTTCAGGTCCTGATCAGTGAAAGCGGTAGCGTCATCTCGGCGAATGCCGTTAGTGGCCATCCGCTTCTCAGAGCCGCTGCTGTTCAGGCGGCCCGGAGTGCCCGGTTCAGTCCGACAATGCTTTCGGGTCAGCCGGTCAAGGTCTCGGGTGTTATCACATACAATTTTGTCGCTCCTTAATGGGACGATGAATGTCACGCGGCGGCAGATCGACCCTGCCGCTGCGTACAAAAGTTTTTTACGCAATCTTAAAACTTTTCGATTTCTTTGGAGGAAAAATCATGACTTTTTTCGCAAGCCTGCTCGGAAGTGAATTCCAGGGCACATTCCTTATGTTCGCTGCCGGTGGGCAAGAAAAGATCTCTTTCGGTATCTACGATATCGCCGCCAGTTTAACGATCCCGGGTTGGCTCGTTATCATCACGCTGATGATCATGACCGTCTACCTTATTGCTGTCGGTATCGAGCGTTGGCTTACCTACAACAAGGCCAAGGCGCAGTCCCGTCAGTATGCACCAAAAGTTGCTCAGGCTTTGAAGAACAGCAACATTGATGAAGCGATCAGCATCAGCGACAAGCACAAAGATTCGCACCTTGCAATGGTCGTTTCTTCGGGCCTCAAAGAATTCAGCGCGCATCAGGGAAATTCCGAGATAACGGCTGACGAAATGGAGGCTTCGAAGCGTGCCCTTGATCGGGCGATCGCCGTCAAGACGGCCGAACTCAAGCGCGGCCTCTCCGGACTCGCGACCGTTGGTTCGACCGCTCCGTTCGTCGGACTGTTCGGAACTGTTGTGGGCATCATCGGTGCTTTCGTCGCTCTCGCACAGGCTGAAAATGCCGGAATCGGAGCGGTGGGTGCCGCTATTGCCGAAGCTCTCGTGGCAACCGCTTTTGGTATCGCCGTGGCCGTCCCGGCCGTTTGGCTTTTCAACTATTTTACGAACAAGGTGACAAGCTTCGGCGTCGAAATGGAAAACTCGGCATCCGAGTTGGTTGACTATTTCATCCGGCAGCGAACCAAACGACTGAACGGCTAGTTCGATATCCGACAGTATTAACGGAAGGGAGAATATTGCCATGGGAGCAAAAGTCGGGGGAACCGATGAATATAATTCGGAGATCAACGTAACACCTATGGTGGACGTCATGTTGGTGCTGCTGATCATCTTCATGATCGTTACGCCGCTCCTCCAACAAGGCGTTACGGTGAATATTCCGAAGGAAATGAACACGCCGGTCGAAGATGCCGAGATCACCAAGGATACGTCAGTCGTTATCTCGATACCGAACAATAACGATTTCTATATCGGGAAGGATCCGTTTCCGATCTCGGCACTTGGCGAAAAGATCCAGTCGATGATGAAAGACAAAGCGCCTGATAAACGAATTGTGTATATCAAGAGCGGCGTCGATGTCGATTATGGCACGGTCGTGCAGGCGATCGACACGATCCGCAAGCAGGACATCGACAAGATCGGTTTGGTTGCCGACCGTAAGAAGGGAGGCGACTCCGCCGAGAATTAGGCCCGAGGGCCGAAGGCGGTCCTTTTGTCTCCTCATGAGGTAATTATTATGGGAATGTCAACAGGCGGTGGCTCGCACGACGAAGCCACACCAAACATTAACGTTACCCCGCTGATCGACGTGCTGCTGGTGCTGCTGATCATCTTTATGATCATCACTCCGGTCAAGCCCAGCAAGTTTGAAGCAAAGGTGCCGGCAGAGCCCAAGGAGCAGCAGAATCTTGAGGTCAAGCCGAACCCGTTGACCCTGGTGATCGCGATCAACCGCGCAACTCGCGGGCTTATGCTCAACAATGAACCGGCTGGAACCGTCGATGAGCCTGAGGCGTTGACGACACAATTGGCCGACATCTTCAAGCAGCGTGAGAATAATGACGTTCGACGCGAAGGCACGAACGAGATCGAGAAAACGGTCTTTATTAAATCGCCTACGTCCGTTCGTTACGGTGATGTGGTCAAGGTGATCGATGCAGCCAAAATGGCCGGAGCACAGCCGATCGGGTTACAGATCGACGATCTGTCAGCAGAATAATTTGGCCTTGCGACGCTCGGCGGCGTGGTCGCCTCCTGATCGTCCGGCCGTTAATGGAGCAGAAAATGAGATCTTCTCGTTTAGGGATAATTGCATTTGTAATCGTATCGGTATTATTTACCACGAATTGCACGTACTATAATCGGATCATGTCGAGGAAGAACCTCGTCGACGGTTCGGTTGCATACAAGGGGCGCAAGTTCGAAGAGGCCGAACAAATGTTCCGCAAGGCCGCCGAGCGTGACCCCGAGGGCGCAACTCTTGAGGGGCGAACAGCCCAACTGTTTTTGGCACGCACCCTTCATTCGCGTTACATCGGCAACCGCCAAGACAAGCAACTTGCCGAAGCAGCCATTGTCGAGTATCAGAAAATGCTCAAAATGGACCCGAACGAGCAAAGTGCATATAAAGCCGTTGCCGGCCTGCTTGAAAATCTTCAGAAGACCGATGAATGGCAGAAATGGGTGACTGAACGGGCGAATAATGAAGCGATCCTGCCGCAAAATCGTGCCGAGGCTTTGACGTCGCTTGCGGCAAAGCAGAACACCTGCGCAAACGAGATCTCCGACACCGAAAAGACCAAAAAGCCGATCAAGCGGGACGGGAAAGACGTTTTCCAATACATCAAGCCTGAAGATCCGGCAGAACTCGAGAAAATGCGGGCATGCGTCACCCTTGGCAATCAGCTGATCGAGAAGGCTTACGCCCTTGAGACCGACCTGGTCAAGAATGCAAAGGGTGCTGACGTCAAATCGCTCACCGACGTACAGCTGAAGGAAAGGCTTGATCTGATCAAGGTCTTCGAATCGGCGCGTTCTTACCGGGCAAGTCTCATCATTCAAGCTTCGCGACTGGCCGAAATGGACGGCAAGCAGCCTGAGGCCGATCAGCTCCGTGCCAACTCTGAAAAGGCCCGGGCTGAGTTTCTTGAGCTAAGCGAAGCCAGCAAGGCTATCCAGGCCGAGATCGATGCAAGGATCGCGGTCGAGCAAGAGGCCGCAAATGCTAACGCGGCAAACACAGCGGCCCAGTAGTTTTCGCCTTTGCGACCTACCTCAGGTGATGTTCGGTATTTGTTATCGGGCATCACCTTTTCATTTTGTGTCGGGTTTTGCGTCGGTGAGATGAATCTGGTATTCGCGGTCCGAATGAATATACAATAGTAAAGACAGGCTTTTATGATCCGAATTGAAGACGTGATCGAAAAAGTGGAGCGAAACCGTCCGAACCCGGATGTCGATCTCATCCGGCGGGCCTATCTTTTCTCTGCTCTTCATCACAAAGGCCAAAAAAGGGCATCGGGCGAGCCATATCTGGTTCATCCGCTGGAGGTTGCCGACCTTTTGGCCGAAATGCGTCTCGATGAGGTCAGCGTCTCGACCGGGCTGCTGCACGACGTAGTCGAAGACACCCTAGTTGACCTCGATACGATCCGGTCCTATTTTGGCGACGAGATAACTCAGCTTGTTGACGGCCTTACCAAGATCGCGCAGATCAGCAACCTTTCGAAAGAACGCCAGCAGGCGGAAAATGTCCGTAAAATGGTCCTCGCGATGATCACCGACGTCCGCGTCGTGCTGATCAAGCTCGCCGACCGGCTTCACAATATGCGGACGATGCAGTTCCTGAAGCCCGAAAAGCGTGCCCGGATCTCTCAGGAGACGCTTGATATATACGCACCGATCGCTCATCGTCTCGGGATGGGTAAGGTCCGCAGCGAACTAGAGGACCTTTCATTTCAAAACCTTTATCCTGACGAATACAAGCGGCTCGCGAAAGAAGTTGACGCGCGTCGTCCCGAACTCGAGGCAACGCTCGACAGGATCACCACGACCATAAGAGAGCGTTTGACGGCCAACGATGTGCCGTATGTTGAGATCCAGGGACGCGTAAAGAGGCTTTATTCGCTGTGGAAAAAGCTCAAGAAGCAGAAGCTGACGATCGAACAGGTCTACGATCTGATCGCGGCCCGGGTCATCACCCCTAACGACCGTAAATATTGCTATCTCGCTCTCAGTGTCATCCACGATACGTGGACGCCTGTGCCCGAGCGTTTTAAGGACTGGATAGCGATACCTCGCGATAATCTATACCGTTCGCTGCATACGTCGGTCATAGGCGATACGGGTCAGGCATTCGAGGTGCAGATCAGGACCGAGGATATGCACCACATCGCCGAAGAAGGCGTTGCGGCACACTGGAAATATAAAGAAAGCAAGCTCGGTTCTGCCGAGGACGATGAAAGCCTCGACGAACTTCGGAAGACCGTCGAAAAACTCCTATTACCACTTGTCGAGAACACGCAGACCAATGACGATTCCGAAGACTTTATCGAATCGCTGAAACTTGATCTTTTTCCGAAGGACGTTTACGCATTTACCCCGATGGGCCGGGTAATTCAGCTGCCACGGGGTGCCTCGCCGATAGATTTTGCCTATGCCATTCACTCTGAGGTCGGCGACACATGTACCGGAGCAAAGATCAACGGCCGTATCGTGCCGATCAAGACCGAGCTACAGAACGGCGACGTAGTCGAGATCTTGACGACCAGCAATTCTAAGCCATCGCGTGACTGGCTAAATTACGTGATCACCTCAAAGGCCCGCAATCGGATCCGACATTGGATCTCGGAACAACAGCGTGCCGATTCGATCGAAATAGGCCGAAAACTCCTTGAGAAAGAGGCCGATCGATTCCGTGTCGCGCCTAAAAAGCTGTCGAGCAACGATGTCGAAATGAAACGGATCGCGAACGAATACGGCCTCGGGCGCCCTGACGATCTCTTCGCGTCGATCGGATACGGCAAGACTCTGCCGCGAAACGTGCTGTTGAAATACCTTGGCGCCGAGCGGTTTGCCGAACTCGACCCCGATAAACGCAAGGAAACGCGGCTCGAGACCGGTATGAAGGCCGTCAAGAAGTTCATCGGGCTCGGCGAAGACGCGATCATCGTAAAGGGTGTCGACAATCTGCTTACGACCCGAGCTCGTTGCTGCAACCCGCTTCGCGGCGAAGACATCGTCGGCTACATCTCGCTCGGTAAGGGCATCGTCGTTCATAACAAGCGATGCAAGAACGTCAAACAATTGATGGTCAACCGCGACCGGATCGTTGAAGTCGAATGGGCAAAGAGCGAAAAGGAAGAGATCCAATCGGTTCGTATTTTAGTTACGACTGAAAACCGCACCGGGATGCTTGCCGGCATCACCAACGCAATTGCCGAGATCAAGACAGCTATCCGAGATGCGAGGGCAAATGTGTCTCGCGACGACAAAGGTTTGATCGAGGTGACCGTTGAGGTTTTTGATAAGAAGCACCTCGACAAGGTCCTAAGCGCGATCGAAAAGGTACCTGGCGTTATCGCCGTCGAGCGAATGAACGCCGCCTGAAGATCTTGGCCAAAACTCCGTTCTTACTGGTCCCGTTTTACATTTGACTGCCAATTCTGCTAAAATTCGCCTTTTGCTTGAATTATAGCAAGGCCGCGGTTTACATCTGATGAACGAGATAATTTCGACTGACAAAGCACCGGGCGCGATCGGGCCCTATTCGCAGGCCGTCAAAGCGAACGGTATGGTCTTCTGCTCGGGTCAGATCCCGATCGATATTGCGACGGGCGAGTTCGTCTCTGATGATGTCTCGAAACAAACGGAACAGGTTTTGAAAAATCTTGCCGCTGTCCTTGAGGCCGCGGGAAGCGGCCTTGATAGGGTCGTTAAAACGACGGTCTTCCTTGCGGATATGAATGATTTCGCGGCGATGAACGAAGTTTACGGGCGCTATTTCGACGCAAACAAGCCGGCCCGAGCGACGGTTCAGGCAGCCAGATTGCCACGTGACGCAAAGGTCGAGATCGATTGTATAGCGACTGTCTGAGTCCGTTATGACCCGCAAGGCGATCGCGGCCTAAACGAAAAGCCAAACGCCGATCGATGATAAGCGTTTGGCTCTTGAAAATTTAGAAAAATTGGGCGCCGTTACTAAGCGGCCTTTACGATCTTCCCCGATTTGATACAACGGGTGCAAACCTTCAATCGACCATTGCCGCCTGTCGGCATCTGAACCCTGACCGGCTGAAGATTCGGATTAAAGCGCCGGCGTGTTTTATTGTTAGCGTGGGAAACGTTATTCCCAAATTGCGGCCCTTTGCCGCAGACGTCACATCGTTGTGCCATAAATGATTGCCTCCATCTAGCGTGGGGAAAGTTCAAAGAGTTATTGAAAACTCAAAAACAAGTTTTATAACAAACTTCGATAGGTATAGTCAAGTAATGAGCAATATTGTCAAATTCAAAGGAGCTAATTCCATAGTGCAAAATCTTAAATCGAGATCCGCCGTCGTCGGATTGATCGCTATTTTTTCTGTCGTTCTGGGTGCGTGTTCCGGCGGACCCGGGCCGGGCCCCGGCGGTTCGGACCCGAATGAGGTCGCCGCCCGTGTGAACGGTAAGGAGATCAAACTCGAAGAGGTCGAGAAAGCGATCAAGGCTCAAAGCCAGGGCGAAGAGACCAACTTCTCGCCACTCGAGCTTGCCTCGGCCCGGCTCACCGTTCTTCAGCAGTTGATCCAGACCGAGGTGATGTTCCAGAAGGCGGAGAAAGAACAGACCGTTCCGACCGAGGACGAGGTCACCGCTGAAATGAACAAGCGAAAGACCTCGAGCGGGCTTTCAGCCGAAGAGTTCGAAAAACAGATGAAGGCTGCCGGCGAAAGCGAACAGTCGTGGCGGCTCAACGTCAAAAAGGAAATGGCTCTCCAGAAATTGCAGGAGAAGATCGCCGGAAAGGTGGAATCGCCGAAAGACAGCGAGATCGAATCGTTCTTTACAGGCAACCGCGAACAGTTCAAGAACAAACGTGGTGCTGAGCTTGCGGCGATCGTCATCGACCCCGTCAATGCCGGTCAAGGCGATACGACGACCAACGAAGCTGAAGCGCAGCTTCGAGCAAAAGAGGTTGGCGGGCGTGCTCTTTCGGGGAGCGACTTTGCGACATTGGCTCGCGAGTTCAGCGAAGATCTCGAGACGCGCTCACGCGGCGGAGATTGGCGTTATTTCACGGAAGACGAACTTAAGCAGGCGTTCGGTGCCGGTGTCGCCGATTTTGTGATGAACAAAATGCAAAATGGCCAGATCGTCCCGCAGGCATTAACACTTGACGGCAAGATCCTGATCGTCAAACTTCAGCGTAAGCAGGAGCGTGACGAGGACCTGACGCTCGAGAGCCCGCAGGTTCGGCCTCGGATCACCGAGTTGCTTATCAACGCCCGCAAGAATCTTCTCTGGCAGTCGTACATCGCCTTGGCGATCAATGAAGCAAAGGTCGAGAACATACTGGCGAAAAAGGTAGTTGATAATCCGAATGAACTGAGCGGTGCACGTCCCGCTTCGGCCGCAACGCCGGCGAATGCTAATACTGCGGCTAATACGAATACCGCCGCAGCAAACACGAACACGGCCGCTGTAAATACTAATGCGGCTTCGAACTCGAATTCGAATGCCGCAAATACCAGCACGACGGCGGCTCGCTCGAATACGAATGCGAACTCCGGCGGCAATGCGAACCGTTAAACTGCTTTTCTGGGTTTAGCGAGAACTATCAAGGCCACAGAAAGTCACGGGCAGTTCCGGGTCACGCAATTTTGGCCCATAACCGCGGACCTTTCTGTGGCCGGTCCATTTTCAAATGCTTTTCCGACTTTCAGACGTAACGAAATCATACGGCGGCACCGAGGTGCTGCGCGGCGTATCTTTTCAGGTCAACCCCGACGAAAAGATCGGGCTTGTCGGGCGTAACGGCGCGGGCAAAACGACCGTGTTTCGTCTCGTGACCGGGGCCGAAGAGCCCGATTCCGGCGAGGTCGTCAAGATCAATGGGCTGCGGCTCGGACTCCTCGACCAACACGTCGATTTTGCCTCCGGCGATACGGTCCACACGGCGGCGTTGGCAGCTTTCAAGGAGATCCATGATATCGAGGCCGAAATGCGTAGCCTTGAAAAGCGAATGGAGACCGATCATTCCGACGAGGTGCTCAATCGTTACGCCGATCTTCAGATCGCTTTCGAGCGTGCCGACGGCTTTACCTATTCGGCGCGTGCCGAGGCGATCCTGCTCGGTCTCGGGTTTACAAAAGAGCAGTGGTCGCTTGATACCGGAATACTCTCAGGCGGACAAAAGAACCGGCTCGGGATGGCGAGACTGCTGCTTTCCGGTTCGGACGTTCTGCTGCTCGATGAGCCGACGAATCATCTCGATGTCAACGCCGTCGAGTGGCTCGAAGAATTTCTGCAGACGTACGATCGTTCTTACGTCGTGATCAGTCATGACCGCTATTTTCTCGATAGGACGACCGACCGCATCATCGAGATCGAGAATGGAAGGGCCGTCAACTACAAAGGAAACTACTCGAAGTACATTGTCGAACGCGAACTGCGGCGTGAACAGCAGATGCGTGAATACGAGAATCAGCAATCGCTGATAAACAAAACGCAGGAGTTCATTCGCCGAAATCTCGAGGGGCAAAAGACCAAGCAAGCGAAATCGCGCCGAAACATGCTCGAACGCATGGAACGCGTGGAGGCCGTGGCGGCCGAAAAACACGGCGGCAGTTTCGGTCTGAAAAAGGTCGAGCGTACCGGCAATAACGTCATCACGGCCGAAGACCTTGCGGTCGGCTACGGCGACAAGCGGCTTGCAGACGGCATCAATTTTTCGCTCCTTCGCGGTGAGGTGCTCGGCGTCATAGGTGCTAACGGAACCGGGAAGACCACGCTTTTGAAAACCCTGCTTGGCGAGATCCGCGAGCTCGGCGGCGAGATCCGTTGGGGTGCAAAGACCAACATCGGCTACTATGCTCAGAACCTTGACGAGCTGCATCCGGCCAATGAGGTCATCCAGGAGCTTCGCCGTGTGGCACCGCTGGCCGACAATGGCGAGCTCCGATCGTTCCTTGCCCGATTCTTGTTCCTGGGCGAGGATGTATTCAAGAACGTCCGTGACCTGTCGGGCGGTGAAAAGGGAAGGCTTGCCCTTGCGAAATTGATCTATTCGCGTAAGAACGTCCTCATCCTCGACGAGCCGACCAACCATCTGGACATTCCCGCACGTGAAGCTTTGGAAGACGCTCTCGCCGAATACGATGGAACGATCGTCACCGTCAGCCACGACCGATTTTTCCTCGACAAGATCGCCACCCAGATCCTCGCGTTCGAACCCGATGGAGCGGTCGAGACCTTTGCCGGAAACTATACCGAATATCACGACTGGAAGCTGAACCGGGCGGCGAGCTCCGGGGTCTCAGGTTCCGGATCGGCGGCGAGCGAACCTGGGGGATCGGCATCATCGAACGATCCGATTCAGGTATCGCGATTCAGCAAGAACCAGATCCGGCAGATGCAGGAACGCGTCGCAAAACTCGAGGCGTCGATCGCCGAAAAAGAGGATGCACTTGCCCGCTATTCGGCCGCGATGTCCGACCCCGAGGTCGCCAAGGATGCAGACCGCGTTGAAGAACTCGCCCGCCTGATCGCTGAAACCGAATCGGAGATCGACAAACACACAGCCGAATGGGAACGGCTCTCGCTCGATCTCGACCCTGAGGCGGGGACCGGTGCAGCCGCATGACCCACGGGCTCGTGCGATAGACATTGCCCCGACATGATCTGATAATAGGCTCATGTTCCGAACCGACAAAGCTCATCCCTGGCACGGTATCCCGATCGGTGAGAACGCGCCTGGCGAGGTATCCGTTTTCATCGAGATCGTTCCGCGCGACACCGTAAAGTATGAGGTCGACAAGGAGACTGGTTATCTGAAGATCGACCGGCCGCAGCAATACTCGAATGTCGTACCGGCAAACTACGGCTTCATTCCGCAGACGTATTGCGGCGAAGGCATTGCCGCTCTGGCCCGCTCAAAGACCGATATCGCGATCACCGGCGGCGACGGCGACCCGCTTGACATTCTCGTCCTTAGCGAGCACCACATACCACGCGGCGATATCATCCTGGTCGCGAGGCCGATCGGCGGGTTTTGTCTTGTTGATGATAATGAGGCCGACGACAAGTTGATCGCCGTCCTAAAGGGCGACAAGGTCTTTGAGCAGTACACCGAGATCGCTCAGCTGCCAAAGGGCATACTCGAGCGGTTCGAACATTACTTTCTCACCTACAAATCGCTCCCCGATGCACCGAACGTTTGCGAGATCGCCTATTCTTACGGCCGTGAAGAAAGCTACAACGTGATAAACGCGGCGATCGCCGATTATGCCGAATTGACCGGAAATTCGCGTTGAGGCTGTAGATCCCAATTAGTTCTCTCAGTATCGATGGGACGACGATCGACGGTGCTCTCTTATGATCGCACAACTTCACATTCTTCAGCGCTCGGCAGACCGCTGAATTAACGCGACACCTCGACCTGCCCTCTCGAATTGTATGTGTAGTTTGTCACGACGCCGCGGCCGTCCGTGATACTTAGGATGCTGTCGTCCGGGTTGTAGTTGTAGGTCGTGTATTTCAGCGTTTCGCCGCTCCGCTGCTCCGGCCGGTGCAACGTCGTTCGGCCAAAACGCCGAACCGGCCGAACAATCGTCGAAACGAAATCGCAGGTTGTGAAGGAATACTCTGTCAAGATTTCAGATTCACAGACCTGATAGAGATATATCTTTAAAAGGATCAGGCGATGTTTTTGTCAACTCAAGCCGGGTAATCAAAACTGCATCATGGTCAACAGAGTATCGAATGCTAAAGTTATAGTATTCCTTGTTCTCGTTTCTTGATGGAATTGTCAAATTCAATCGCTTGACCTTGCCGTTGACTGTCCAGCCGTCCGTACATATTTGTGCACTTGCAATCTTGATGTCGAATGTTCCCGGCAGAGCGTTTTGCGTGAAGCTGGCTAAATCATTCTCTGTTAGCTGCGATCCGAATGCGTGCACAATTGCCTTACTTGATAGTAAGCTTCGGAGAACATGCAATTGTAAGCCACGCCCAAAAAAGGAAAGAACGGTTTCTATACTTAATTCTCTGAGTCGATTCCCAGTAGACATAATCGGGGCCGGCGTCAAAAAATCGGGCATGGGTCTGGGAACGTTATCGTTGCGTAGACTTAATATTTGGTCGATACGAACGCTCGCCCTCAACCAACCCAACTCGCCGAACGTTGGCATGACTTCTAGCTGCATCTGACCAGTAAAACGAATCTCGAATATCAAATCCCGATGCTTTAGCTCCTCTAACGGCTTTGACTTTCTTGGCAACCTTTTGATGATACTGATAATGTCGACGTCGGTATATGCAAAAAAATCCCGACCATTACAGGAGTCCGAATACAAAATTATGTCGATCGCTCCGTCAGTTCGATCTGGCCCCTCCTTTGGTATGTAAATAAAAGCCTTCGAATTGATATGCAACGTAGAGCTACGATTAGCACTAAAGTAACTGCAGAATTTGTTCTCATCTGAAGGGGACTTAAAAAGCGATGAATAGAACTGCGAAGAATTTCGAGTCAAAACGAAGGTCTCCGGCGCTTCACTAGCAAATGAAATGATGTTGAAGCCAAATATGAAAAAAATTGTTTGGAAAACTAGACGCATAATTCTACTCGACCTATTTCCTCGATTTTAATGGTTGGTGCTATCACGAATTAAATCCAGTTCGGTCTTGCATACCTCTTGTATCGTTATCGTATTGTGGTTACTCTGTTCACTTCTTTCCGCCTCCGTACTCCCACTTTCGCCAGGAATCAATGGAGATCGTGTAGCGCTTTCTCCTGTTGACCTACGCCTTATCATGTGAGCTAGTTCATGAAGAATCATCAATGCTCTTCCAGCCCGGCCTGAGTATTTGCCAACGTTTGCAGTTCCGAGAAATGGTCCATTAACATTTATGGTCGCGAATTCATAGATCTGGTATTGAAGACCATTTTCGCTGTTACGTATAGTTGTTCGTTCGACATGGCTACTGTACATTTCGATCCCGGTGGTTTTGCTCTGGCGACCACGTCTGAGAAATCCAACATAAAGCTGTTTGCCGAGTGTTTCGACGACCTCTGATGCATCGTAACGGAGATATACGTTCTCTTCGGAATTTGCACCACCCTCAGTGGAAAGTACGGTAGCTATTTTAACGGCCTGTTCGAAATAACGACTGCACTCATTATCACGTTCAAATATTTTCTTTACATCGTTGATAGATTGTTGAATCAAAGTTCGGTCTTTGTTCGCTCGGGTTTGGAGCGACCAGGAAACACCCCAGTCGGCATCTGGAATCCATTCCAGGGTAGCGGGTTGTGCGATGATCGTGACAGTACCATTCTCCGGATCTTCACCCGTAATGTCAGGGGGAACATTCTCGATCCACGTGCCGCCTCCGGAGCCGGCCACGTAGAGATACCGTTGAAACTCCCGATCTACCCATTGTAGCGTCGCGGCGGGAAGTAACTTGTCCGAATTGATGCTGGCGTCCGCCTTAGAATAAATCCTCATAACTGATCAGAATCTTTTCCAAAGGACCATCAATTCCAATAACTTCAAATGGGTCGTGACGAATTTCGTAAAAGCGTCCGTTTCCGTCCATTCCAAGAAAATCGCCGTCACCGATCTCCCTAAGATGCAAGTAGGTGGTGCCCTCCAACTCCACTTCATAGACATCCGACCAGTTAATAAGCTGTTGATCCCTATCTGATATCAGGCGTCTTGCAATTGGATCAGGGCCGTCGATAAACTCAAGCCGAGCATTCGAAACGTCTATTGAATTGGGATCAGGGTCGAAACTTAGCCTATTTTCAAACGCGTATCCGCAGACTAACCCGTGACTGAAGAAGATTGCCACGTTTGTCTTCTCAGTGTGATTTCGATTCTCGACGGAGATACCGTCCACCCGCCAGAAGCGACCGTTCATATCTTGGAACCGGACGGAGACCTTGGGTTCGTATGTGAAATTGACATAGTTTCGAAATCTAGGGTCTTCAATCTCCGAAGTACCGACGTATCTCACAAGGCCTTCATTTAGCTGCTGACAGAAAGGACCGTACGTTTCTGGTGGAAGTTTTTCCAAACATTTGACCAAGAAAGCGAGTGTCTCTGCATCAAGTCGACGTGGAAATAGACTTCGAATCAAATTGATCATTGGAACGTCCTCGTGAGAAAGTTGTATCTAGACGCAAAACCAACTTGCGGCTTCAGTCCAACCGGCAAAAACCTAAATCTTTGCGGGTCAATCAGCGCATGTTGAATGCTATTTAGCTTCCACACATTGAAACGATTGTTTACGGTCCAATTCGGAAGGTTGTAAGCTCGTTGAGTCGCTTGGGAAATGAACATATGGGAATACTCCGACTGAATTAGGAAATTGATAGTACGTCCGTCCCGAGTCGTTGTCGGAATGTGCCCGAGCACCTCACTTGGCTCCTTTAATGCCTTATATGCACTGAAAGACAAGCCTCCGGACTTAATAGCATTTATACCAGAAGAAATACCTTTAAAAAGCGATACGCCACCTTGAGCCGCCATCGCGACGTTAGTGCCGGTGAAAAACAAATTTTGGCCGGAACTGCTATTTGCGTCAGGTGACAATTCCGGTGCATATGGCAAATGTCCGCCTAAGTAATTTACCCCGGACGCAGCTAAATTATAAGTTCCTGGAGCGACATTTAAAACAGCCGCACCCATACCCATCACGTCCGAGGCCGCATCTCGTGCCTGAGGATCTCTCAAGGCCAAGTACTTCGGGTCGTTGAAGCTATTCGCGTGTTGGGTCATTTCGTCGAGCTTGTCGTAGATCTCGGCTGCTCGCTGTCCGTTATCAAACCCTCCGATCTTGTAGAGGTAAGTCTTTTCGCCAGGTTCGCAGCCTACGCAGTCGTAGGCGTAGTAACCTTTGCTGCCGAAGTCCACTGCCGTCCAGTCGTCGCCAATTGTCGATCCGTCGTGGTCAAATACCTTATTGTCGGATGACCAGCGAAACTTCTTCCCGCTCCTATACCAATCAAGTCCAAGCGGATCGGTAATCATGATGGGGTTGTTTCCGACGTAAATGAAGCGGTTGAAAGTCTGTGGATTTGCAGACTTACCCGAAGCCAACAATGGATCGACAGCCGTAAATCGGCCGAAGCGGTTCTCGTACATCCTCGCTTCGGCGAAGTCGAGGCCGGTTTCATTGTCTTTTAGGTAGCCGGTGAATTTTTGGCGGATGTCGTCCTGGTTGGAGGAGTATTTAAGGCCGTTGTCGCCCGTCCGGCCGCCGATGCCCGTGTAAAGCTCCTCGCCGAAGGGCATGAAGTCCCGCCGGGCCTTCACCTGCCCAAACTGGTCCGTGATCACCCGCGGCGTGCCGAGATGATCCGTCGTCGTGTAGGCAATGCTCGGCGACTGTGAAAGCTGAGTCGAATTCTCAGCGATCAACTTGCCGGCGGAATAGACGAAAACGGTCGTCTCGGTGTCGGTTACTTTCTTGACGCGCTTGCCTTCGCCATCATAGAAATACCGGCCGATGGTTACGCCGTCGCGATTTACCTCGGTCTGCTTGTTGTCGCCATTGAAGACGAAGTGCCGGAGAAGCGAACTGAGCGGGTCAACATCCGAGACGACATTGCCGTTCGCGTCGTACCCAAAGTTCTGGCCGGCGTTGAAGCGGTTCGTGTTTGGGTCAACTGTCGGGTTCGGGGCATTTGTGTTTCCGGCAATGTCCTGTGCGAACCCGATCCGATTGCCGTAGCGATCATAGCTCCACGCCTGGCTCCAGTTCGTCGCTGAGCCCGTCTTCTCCGAGGCCTCGGTCAAGCGGTAGAGCGAATCATACCGATAGCTTTGGACAAAATTCGTACCCGGAACGGTCAACGTCTGCCGGGCGATGTTCCCAGTGTTCTTTGTCGCATCGACGTTCCCGTTCGTGTCCAGCTCGCCGTACTCATACTGCGTCTTCCAAACCCCCGCATCCGTCGCCGAACTCCCAAGCCCAAGCTCCGTCACCTGTATCCGCGTATTGAACTTTGCAGTTTCCCACCGGCCGTTCCCAAGCCGCATCTGCGAGATGCCGCCCGATGCCGTATATGAAAAGTTAGAGACATAGGGAGCAAAGACGATCCCCGCCGCCTTTTTGCTCGTCACTCTTAAGAGGTCGCCGTCCGACTCGAACTCGTTCTGTACCTTGCGGCCCGAGGGATACTCTTCCTCGACCAGCGCTCCCGAGAAGTTGTAGGTGTATTTCGAGGTGTAGGTCTGGCCGTCGGTGATCTGGGCCATTTGCGTCATCCGGCCGAGATTGTCAAAGACCTGATACTGTGTCTCGGAGACCGTGTTGTCTACCTTCGTCAACTTGCCCTTGGCAAAGTTGTGCGGAGTTTGCTGCTGCGCGAGCCCCTTGCCGTCATAATAGAAGCTGACCGCGGGCGTGGTCTGGCCTTGCGGCTCGCCGGAATAGCTTCTTGTCTTTACTCGGCCAGCTCGGTCATAGGTATTTGTTATCGTCACGCCGTTGGCGTCGGTTGCAGTCAGAACGTTGCCCATCACGTCGTAAGTAAAACCGGCGGTCCATTGTCCCGAGGTATTGAAGGTATCGGGAAGGTTCAGCCCGGCGTTCACCTCCTGCTCCGGCTGCCGTACGCGTATAAGCCGCCCAAGCGAGTCATACTTGAACCACCGCTTCTGCACGCCTTGTGTAACCTCGACCATTTTTCCGTAATGGTCATACCGGTAGGATGTCGGCTGGTGGGGAAGCGCAAGAGTGCCTAGGTCGGCTTCTTCGGTGCCGCCGATTGCGTTCGGTTCGTCGACTCGGAGAAGCTGCCCGAGAGCGTTCGTGATCGAGCGGCCTTTGCGGCCCGAGGCGTCGGTAGATGTGACAACGGTGCCGACGAAGTTGCCCGAAGCGTCATTAACGGTCGAAATATTGAACGCTGTTGTTCCAAGGCTTGTCAGATTATTTGCAGTTACATCTGCCAGCGTTGCCGGTGCGAAGGTCTGCACCGCCCGCCCGGCGGCGTCGTATCGCGTTTTTGACCAATAAACCGTATCGCCCAGCCGGTAGGGGTTGGTCACCCGTTCGACCCGGCCATATTGATCGTAGAACGTTTCGACAAAGACATCGCCCTGGCTGTCCGTGGCCTGAGTCTTTATCGTCCGGCCGAGCCCGTCCATCCAGGTCGTGGCCTCGTCCCAGTTGTTCGCATCGATCTGCTTTCGGACCTTAACGAACCGCTGGTTCGGAGGAAGCTGCCCATTAGCGTCCGGAACCCCGTAAATGGTTTGCGTTTCAGGCGCAGTAAAGTTCTCCGCAAAGACTCGCCAAGGCCGAAGCTGGGCGTCATATTCGGTCCGCGTGATCTGCCCGAAATCATCCTTCACCGTCAACGGCAGTCCGGTCGAGAAATCATAGGTCGTCTCGGCCGTCGAGGTCTGATTCGTCCCATGCGTGTTCGTCGGATCAGGCGCCGGCGTGATCACCTTCGTCGGATAGGCGTATTTGTAGAGCGGATCGTATTGAGTTTCGGCAAACTTCGTCGCGTCCCCCGATGCATCCCAAACCTTACGGACGTTGCCGAAGTTGTCGTACATCGTGTGGGATTCGAGCCAGGTATCGGTGTCTTTGTTCCAGGTTCGCGTGGTCGTCACATTCCCACGAAGCGTCGAGTTTGGATCTACCCAGTTCGTAGTCGTGTAATTGTTATCAAAATAGGCCGCTTCGTCGTATACGAATTGGGTCTTGGCCAGCACATCGTTCGGATTCGCCGGATTCAAAACCCGCGTCTCAACCGGTCGGCTCGTTATACCCCGAGCCTTGTAGTCGGGATCATACGAGTATTCGGACTGAGAAATGCCTGAAACTGTTCCCGTTTGCAGGAACATGCCTCTTATCGTTTCGAAACTTCCGGTTTGTGCAGTCGTTAGATCGAGGGGCATGTAATGCCACGATCTGTTTTGTATGGCATTCAATTGGGCGAAATAACTCTGATCTATCGGCGCAGTGCTACCCGGCTCTCCCGGTGTCTCATAAGCTACCTCCGAGAATGTTGCCAAAGCCTTGCCATTCTCGATCGTCACAGTTACGTTGCCTGACGGTCTCGCGTCTCTCTTCGCATTATGATAGGCACCGCTACCCATTGGACCGAGAACGGCCCAGTCCGTAAGGGTGCGCGATCGGAGTACGCCGTTAGGGTCGAATCGACGTTCTTCCTTTACCATTCCGTTTCGCGGGTCCTCGAACCCCCACGACGAATTAATCGAATGGTAGAGGACCTTTTCGCTCGTGCTTCCGTCGGGTTCCTCAACGGTCACCGTATATCCATCACTTGGGACGCTTACTTCAAAGTTCCACGTCTGGATTTCGCTTATTCCGTTCTCGCTAACGTACCGACGCTGGACGCCTCGGTTTGTCTGTCCATAGATCTCGGGTGCTGTTACCCCTACCGGTGTTACGTGTCCATATTCAAATCTCTCATAAGCACCCGTGGGGTAAGTGACCTTGGTGATCTCGCCAAATTCATTGTACAGAAACTCGTATTTTTTTCCATCAGGATCGGTAATGGACGACAAAACCACGGGATTGAATATTTGCTCATACCCCCAACCATAACGACTCGCGCAAGCACGTTGTTTCCGTATGAACCTCGTTCGTCCCTCAATTTGATCGTCCAGTGGACTATCAGGCTGGTTTGCGAACAGAGACGAGCCGATTACAGGGTCGGGATATATTGACGTGCAACGGTCCGGACCTGGATATTTGAGCTGTGTATTCGCTGGCAACTCAAGTACATTCTGCAAGTTGGACCACGTAAAAGAATAATTGAGATTCTCACCATTAATACCGGGAACCTGATACGTCTGCGTTCCGGCACTTGGGCCAAGGCCTACTCCTGGAAGCGGCAATGGGTCGGTGATTTCACGCCCTAGCGTATCCGTCCATTTCTTTTCGACAACATCGTAAGTTAAGACATTTCCGTTAACATCAATGAACTCTTCAGAGACAGGATGGTAGATGCCCGTGCCAGTACCGGGCATAGACATAATGTGTTTGCTGCCGTCTGGCATATACAAAACATCCTTGGCTTCGTTGTTCGGTTGGATCTCGCCTCTTTCTAACCTTGTTCCAGAGCCATCAACAGCAAGAAAAGTTCCAGTCCCGTCGTCGTTACATGTAGAGGGAATCTGCGCACAATTGGCGATTACGTCATTTTTGCGAAGCTCAACATCTGAGCCATCGGGCATTGTAACGTTTATCCGTTGAACTTTATGGATCTCTTGCGGGGTCGGTGATGGCGTGGCTGGGCCACCACCACCACCGCCACCACCACCGGGATCGCCGCTGGGAAAATTGAAACAGGTGTATGAGACTGCCTCAATCGGCACCTGATCTGGTGCAACACAATGATCGACATAAAAGACCGTTATTCCCCCCGGACAATAACTTGTGGTTGCCGACCATGAGTTTTGGAGAGTGCACGTCCACCCGTCCAAAGAAAACAATCCCTGTAGATTCGGTGCGAATAGGGACACCAAATCGCCGAACTGGTTATACTGTTCGGACCGATTGGGTATCGACAAGGGGCGAACGCTGCTTGTCCACCCGGATATCGATTTCTCAGCAAAAACCAACCCAACATCTGTCGTATCGTAGACTAGGAAATCGTAGTACTGATGGGTTGCTGTCTGACTTTCCCACCGCGAATTCACCTTTTCTGCATTCCATACTTTAGATGAATAGGTCAAGACAATAGGCCTTGAGTTGCCGGCTCGTCCAGCATAATTTCCTAGTGGAAACGACAACTCCATTGCCAATGTAATCGGGTTTACCCGTGCGGATGATTTAAGTTCCTGATCCGCTTTGCCGTGGGTAGTCTGCGTATTCTGGGCATGAAGCCGGAAGGCGAACATCGTAATGGCGAATAAAAGCGTTAGTGCTCCGAAAGAAACCAATGCTACATGTTTAGTGGTTGTTTGTACTCGCATTTCTCTCATCATTGTTTTTGTGTAAATGGCACTTCAAAACGGTCAGTTCTAGCACCTCAACAGTCTTCTGAGGCACTCAGAATTCCAATTTATCGTCTATAGAAGGCCGGGACGGGTATGTCTCCGCTCATTCCCCATTGGACGGAGCGGAGTTCGTCCTGTTGGCCGAGTCTGCTTGATTGGCGGATGTACCACGTTCCGTTGGAGGGCCGCCAGACGGCGATGTCGACGATGCCGTCGCCGTCGTAATCGTTCTGGACGGCGATGTCGCCCGCTTCCTGCCACGTTACCGATGAGGTGCTGGTGAAAGCGGCGTTGAGAATGACCCAACTGTTGCCGTTCCTGAGTGCGTAGTTTGCCTTTCCGTCGCCGTCATAATCGGCCGGGACGGGAACCGCGGTGCTGCTGCCGAAGGATGGCGATTGCAGCACACCGTTACTGCTGTTGACCGAATAGAACGTCTGATCGGACGAGCGCCAAACAGCGATGTCGGCACGGCCGTCGCCGTCGTGATCGGCCGGTGCAGGCACGTCGGTCGAAAGCCCGAACTGAATGATCGTGGTGCCGCTGTCAGAGCTTCTTGTGATATACCAGGTTCCGTTAGAAGGCCTAAAGACCGCGGCATCCGTCTTTCCGTCGCCGTCGTAGTCCGCCGGAGCCGTTATATCGTTCGCTGCCCCAAATTCGACGCTGTAGTAGGTGCTGCTGCTCGAAAGATAGATCCACCATTCGTTCTCGGACGGCCGGAATACCGAAAAGTCCGTTTTACCATCGCCGTCGAAATCGTAATCGTCGCTCGTGCTGAGCCGGTTGTTGGACCAATCAAGCCGCAGGGAACATCTCCAACCCGTTCAAGACAAGCTGTTCCATTCGCGATGCCTCTCTTGATTTACAGTTGCTGCACAATTCCAACATATTAGGTTCGAGCACACTAGAAGCAACTGTAAACGCGACCAGCCAGATTCTATCTGTCCTCTTCGGCGTCCAAAATTGGCACATCCAAACCTTGAACGTCGTCCTGGGTAATCTCCTTATTCTCCTTAAGCTTCTCGACGATCGTCGAAAGCTTTCGTCGCGATTTCTCCGATAATGACTGGTCGCGTGTGTACCGAGAAAGCTCAGCAATTGGCGATTTCTCAGGGGTAATCCGCGCTTTTAGCAGTAAAAGATAGATTCGTTCTGAGCGGTCTACTTTTAGTGTTGAACTAGCAAGTAAGTAATCGATCTCCGTTATGAGGGACTGTTCGGGGCGCTCAAAAATTGAATTGAACAAGCCAAGATTAAGACGCTTTTTTCGCAACAAGTGAGAAAGCAATCTAGAGATTTCCGCCTTTTCTACCGCTTGGTGTCTCAACAACTGATATTTGGATTCATTAACGCCGTCTGCGGAAAATTCACTCGCATCCCAGATCTCAGTCAAGGCCGCTACTACGGCCGAAGAGTTTTGGGTGATGAAGACCGAGTCAGGGTACTCATCAACCCCGCCTACGCCAATCCAAAAGAACCGTCCGAATTTGACCCTTTGCTCACAGTCAGGAACGAGGGACGCACTGAGAACGTAGTGAGCCGGAATCTCGCGGGCACCTCCGAAAAACGCGACGCCTTGGTTAACGACTTTAGATTGACTTTCAGGTGTCAGCAGTCCGTGCATTCTGTTCCACTGGGTACAAAACCGGTGATCCGCCGATTGCGTCTCACCGGGATCGGAGTTGTCACTGCGATTAGAACTCACGTTTTGGCAAAATACCAAACACGCGATCGCCAAGAATACTATGGCCAGTTTCATGATAACCTCATCGTCTTCGGCTACGGAATAGGATGTCGTGGAGCAGTACTAACCGGGGGACTTATCCTCCGTCTTCCTCCTAAGGCGTCAAAATCCCTCGCCTGATCCTCACGGGGTAGTTCCGTGTTGTTATTATCGTCGTAGTTGTCCCCATTTATGTCGAACACGTCGTTAGCTATCCCGTTCTCATCGCGCGGGACAATGTTGACGTAAATCTCATTACCGAATCCATTTGCCAGATCCTGTCCCTGCATGGAGGTTATAGTTTCTTTTAGTCGCTCTCGATCTCCCGTCGGAAAAAGGGCGCATCCAAGGCTGGTTCCCTCGTCCTGATAATTTCTGTGTAGTTGCATCCACGTTCTTCTTGTTCCGTCGGGGGCGTATGCCACTCCGATTTCTTCGCCCGCTCCAGGAGCGGTCAAATTAATGCGAAAGCCCTTATCAAAGTCGTCCTTGGCCTCCGTAGTCGTGCCGCGATAAAATCCGGGAGGTGTTTCACCATTTGTGCCATAGTAGCCCCGCTCTCCGACACTTGAAGCTCTCGCAATCTCGAAAGTTTGCTGCGTGCCACTATCATTAGTGATGATCATTCGATAAGATCGAACGGATATCGACCGTGTTTCGAATTTCCCTGTCTGTTCGTTGCGCTCCCGGCAAACTCGCGCGTCCGCGTCACCTGATCCCTTCCGTTGAACGTGTTGACCGCCGTCGCATAAACGGTCGTCCCGTCCCATTCGTAAGCCTCGGTCTTCCACGTCCGGCCGAGAATGTCCTGATATACCTTCTGCTTCCTTCTCGCAAAGTTCTCCGTCCCCGGTATCGGCACCCGCTCGCCCTCTACCGTCGTCACCGTCCCGACCAGCTTGAGCAGCTTGCCCTCGCTCTGAATGTCTCTGTCTCGGATTTGATCGGCGAGAAAGAAAAAGAGGAAAAGAAAAGAGGCACCGGACCGACCGGAAGAATGAAACAGCTTTTCGAGCAGGCCAACGATCTCCCGCGCTCTCAGCAACAAATGATCGCCGCCGTCCTCGAAGCCTTTATCAGCCAGAACCGCCAAGCCGAAAAGCAAAAGGCGTGAGGGTTGGTCACGCCTTTGTCCCTTAGGGAAGAGCGAAGTTAAAAGTTAAGTCTATTTCGGCAAAGCGCTGCGTAAGGCTGTAATGATGGGATCCAAAGTTCTTCTTGAATTTCCACTTCTTTGCCGCTTTCACTGAAGCCGCCCACAAAAGCGGGTGGCCCGTAACGGCACAGGCCTCGACGACATCGCCTTTTTTGCTTACTAGAATGCGAACCACGACTTGCCCCTCAGCTCTCACACTTCTTGCGGCTGTCGGATATTCAGGCTGAGTTTTCTTCACTGCCGCCTTATATAACGTGTGAGGCTCTTTCAATCGGTCATACTCGGAAAAATCGCAAATCTCTTTACTATTATTGACAGATTTGGCTTCCTGCCCGTACGTCGTGCGTGGCGTGATGATAAGTGATAACAAGATCATGATCCCAACTAGGATAAACACTTTCATTATTGCCTCCTTCGATTGCTTAATCGTCCAGTTCCTCCGGTTTTTTCAGTGGTGAAGGCGGTGTGGGTAATGATATTAACGGTCTTGGACTAATCGTCGTTTGTCGCTCTGGTTAAAGTTTCGGTTCCCGCATCGGTCAAATTGATCCTGTAGGACGCACCTTTTCTCCGTTCTCAAAATAGATAGTCCGATTATGGGCGCAAAGTCCCCCTTCACAAAAAGATGGACTTCATTGACGACCCAGAGTCTCTCTGGCTCTGTTGATCTCAAGCAGTTCATACGAGTCACAGGTGATCGCCAATTCAAACGCCTCCGTAGTTACGATCGTTTTATATTGATTCGTATGTTCGGTAACTTGCCAGCCAATTACGTCCAACATTGACGAATCGATCACATTAGCGTCCGCCTCGACCAATTCCCATCTGAGTTCCGAGCAGCCAGAAAAGATGGCAGAATGCATGATGCCCCCAGGTGAATCATAATAGCCATCGATACGCAATTCGGTTCCCCATCGCGAACACTCCAGCTTGGTAAGCATATAAATTGGACACGCAAGTTCGTATAGACTTTTCATTTTGCTTGTTATCTTCCTGTCTAGTAAACAATTTCCGTGGAAACATTCTGGTGAGGCCTCGTGATCTTACCTGTAGCCGCATCAACGCGCCAACCCTTCCCAGTGAGTCCGGACTGCTGAATAGCATTACGACCTGGAACGCGATCGACCTTTCCATTGTTACTTATCCATACGACACTTCCGTCCGGATGCTTCCACCGCTGATTGCCCCCGCTCGTCGTTGATCTGTGAGAAAATCCTGCGGTCTGTAGCATGTTCGCAGCAGCGCCCGATGAAAGGCTGTCCATCTTTGGCAATCGCTGAGCGGCACCCGGCTTCTTCTCGTCCGCCCCGCACCGTCGTGGGCTATCGTCATCTCGTAGGCCTCATTCCGGTCGGTCTTGATCATCCTGCTCGCCGAATCGTACTCGTAGTTTATCTGGGCGGCGTAGGTCGTGTTGCCGCTCTCGTCGAAAGCGTAATCGTCGCTCGTGCTCAGGCGATTGTTCGATGCGTTGATCGAAGGATTCAGCCGCTTTCTGAGATCAGCACAAAGCTCCGTATTATTGTTGCAGAGCTTATCGAAGCCCGCGAAAGCGGTGTTCGCTTCGTCAAAGTTCCGGTTACCGTAGCGATCAAAGGTGAACGTCTGCTTCCACGACTGAGTTGCCGAACCGCCGTGCGGCGTCAGCATCTCGGTCGCGTCCTTCAACCGATTCAGGCTGTCGTAATTGTAGGTTTGCACCGCCGAAAAGCCCGTATTCGTCCCCACCGTCGGGACAATCGGGATCTTCAAGGCCGAGGAACACCAAGGCAAAGTGCGCACGCTGTTTAGTCCCGAGCCGCTTTCAATATAATTCCTAGACGGTTTATTCGACATCGATTCAAACACCGACAGTCAACCATACCTCAAGAGGATCGGAAACGGCATCTGATCCTTTGGGTTCGACTTCGATGTAAATGTGAGTTGGATTCCAACTCCTCCCTTTGCTAAGCCGTAATTCATACTTGCCTTTCGGTATATCCTTGAAACAAAACACCCCGTCGCTAGCAGTCTTGCAAACCGCGATTCTCTTCTGATCGCCGCGAGTTCTCAGACTCTTCTGTTTTATCCACTCTGGATTATCAAAGACTTCAACCAAGACCTCGCTCAATGGGATCCCATTTGAATCGACGACTTTCCCGTTAAGGTGACGGTATTTCCTTTCTTCGACATACGCTTCGACCATGTTCCCGCCCTCGTAGGTCGTTTCCGAATCATCTACTGGCAGGCACTTGCACCCGCACGAGCCGAACCCGGAGAAAAGAAACGCTGCAGAGATTAACATTTCCAACATAGTCATAATCCTCAAGAATCAGTTTCCGCCCGGTATTACGCTGCTTGAAACTTCTCCGCCAGAATACCCACCGGTTATCTTCATTTCCTTTCGAATGATCGCTTCTCTGGGGAGAGCAGCATTTCGGTGTGCGTGATTGTATCCATCGGCTCGATCTTCTGGAACCATGGTCGCAAACGACAAATTCTCTGCTGACTCATGAATGAAAAAGCTGGATGGTCGGACGACCTGCCCGAGTCCTTGATACATTGCCTCATTGACCAGCCGCAATGTCGGCGATTCACCTCGACCATCCGGAAGAGGTGTGATATCACTTTGGGTGAGAACACTATTTGTGTTGTAAGCAATTACAGCAAATACTGGATCCCCGTTGACTAAGTTGACGGGCTGATTCTGTCCGACTCTACCGGTCGTTCCGAGTAAGAATCCAACCGAGCTACCGGCAGGACGATTCCCTTCAAACCTATCTCTTCGAAACAACCCATTCCGAGTTAGTCTTCCCCTATCATCACGCGACCCTTGGAATAAATCCGCAGCCTCATTGCCGTCGGTTCCCGCGAAGTAGAGAAAGTTTTCCGCTGAATTGACCATATCCAAAAGTAGTTGTACGCCAGTACTGGCATCTGATGTGTCAACGCCTTGGCGGAGGACGACTTGACCGTTGTCAATTTGAAAATACCTATCGAACTGTTCTTGGCCACCAGCAATCTCATAAAGCACATTGTTTCTCAACCAGTCTGTATTTCCACGTAAATAAAGTTTTTCGCCATCGGGATCGACCCACTTGTGAGGATTGTTTCGTGTGTAGGCGTACAAATTAAACACCTGTGGATCGATTGCCATACGGAACTGAAAATAAAGTGGGTCGGGAGAACTAAACCGTCCGAGAATCGGATTCTGCATCCTCGCCTTGGCGTAATTTAATTCAGTTTCGTCGTCGTTCTCGTAGCCGGTGAAGCCTTGTCTCACATCGTCGGTGACGTAGTTTTCATTTGCAGTTCGATTGCCGAGGCCGACTATTTCTTCGCCGTAGGGCATGTAGTCGGAGCGCGACACCACAGTGCCGTTTGCGTCGGTGTTGATGCGTGGAGAGCCGAGGTGGTCGTTGGTGAGGTAGGCGACTTTGGCGTCGTTTGTTGAGGCGACGATGGTCGAATATTCCGCCACGAGTTTTCCGCCGGCGTCATAGACAAACACCGTCACCTCGCCGGTCGAGGGAACGAACTTCTTCACGCGACGGCCATCTCCGTCGTACCAGTAATCGCCAATCGTGCCGTTCGTGTCCGAGACGCTTACCTGTTTGTTCTCGGCGTCATAGACGAACGTCCTTCCGTCAGGATCTTCGGTCGTGTTACCGCTCTCGTCGAAGTCGTAATCGTCGCTCGTGCTCAGGCGATTGTTCGATGCGTTGATCGAAGGATTCAGCCGCTTTCTGAGATCAGCACAAAGCTCCGTATTATTGTTGCAGAGCTTATCGAAGCCCGCGAAAGCGGTGTTCGCTTCGTCAAAGTTCCGGTTTCCGTGGCGGTCAAAGGTGAATGTCTGCTTCCACGATTGTGTTGCGGAGCCACCGTGCGGCGTCAGCATCTCGGTCGCGGCCTTCAGACGATTCAGGCTGTCGTAATTGTAGGTTTGCACTGCCGAAAAGCCTGTATTCGTCCCCACCGTCGGCACCGTGATCGTCTGACTCAGGACATTCCCGTTATTCGCCGCCGTGCCGTACGAATAATCCAGATCGAGCAAGTTCGTCGCGCCCTGCGTTACACCGAGAGCGATCTGCGTGGGCTGCAATCTTGAATTGAATTGCGTCGATTCCCATCTTCCATTGCCCAGTTGCATGCTCGTCA
>Ga0268299_1000513_pt1 | contig 116224 bp, 84 predicted proteins | sample NOBtaG_FD_193484 | JGI IMG/M metagenome (GOLD analysis project Ga0268299, IMG submission 193484) | Activated sludge microbial communities from bioreactor in Nijmegen, Gelderland, Netherland - NOB reactor | ecosystem: Engineered > Bioreactor > Aerobic > Activated sludge | place: Netherlands...
GTTGCGGTGGTGCGTTCGCAGCGTGAATACACAATGGGATCCTGTGCAAAGACGGGGGTGATGGAATCGAACAGTGCTGATAAAAGAATAATAAAAAAGAGCTTTGTTTTTGTTGACATCTTTCCGGAAAGCATGCCGAGCAGAGCCGCTGGCGAGGAGAAAAATTCGCTGTTGTTCTGAGTCAGGCACATGGTTCATTCTCAGTTTTGCAAAGTATTTCTGTACTTTATCATGATGGTGAAATTTTATGAATCCACAAATTCAACGCCCTTGATTCAGAGCCATGATCATCGGCCTGAGTGCTTGAGATGGCATATTTGCAGTCTATAAAATGAAAAAATTGTGTTGAATTGTTTGCTGGATGCAGTCATGCTTCTCAGTGTGCTGATGTGGAGTGATGCACGGTCTGATTCCGATGTGGACTGGTTTGCTGTTCATTGCTGAAGCCGGACCGTTTTTGCTCCTGCGTAGTCGCGAAAAAACAGGCGGAATGCGTGTATGCAGGCGGTGATAATGCCGGTATCATGGGTGGCCTGCTTCATCGCTGTTGCCATGGAAGCCGGCCATTATCTTGAAAGATTCCTGTCGTTGCAACGCTTGCTGAGCAGAGGAGATTAAATGAAACCCGAAAAACATGATTTGCATCACGAGTTTCCTGAACACCATGATCGTATCCATGCGCTGAAAATAGGCAATGCCCATTTCGCGCGCCTGTTTGATGAATACCATGATGTCAACCGTGAAGTACGCCGGATTGAAGAAGGTGTGGAAAATACATCTGACAGTTATCTTGAGGATTTGAAGAAGCAACGGCTGATACTGAAAGACCAGTTGCTTGACATGATCGTGCACGCTTGAAATACAAGCAATCGCAATCTTTCACACACGCAGCATTTCTGTTTGGTTTGACCGAGTAGTTAAAGGTGTTAAAACGATGCGTAGTCTTTTGGCGGTGTTAATCACATTGTTAAGTTTTTCTGCGTGGGGCTGCAACAGCACGCTGCTTGATCAGAATTTCCGCGAACTGGCGCAGACAGACACGGTGAATTTATGTGAAACCTATTCAGGCAAAGTGCTGCTGGTTGTCAATACCGCGAGTAAGTGCGGTTATACGCCACAATATGAAGGACTGGAGCAGCTATATCAGAAGTATGTGCAGCAGGGATTGGTCGTGCTGGGTTTTCCATCCAATGACTTTCTCGGACAGGAGCCGGGTAGCGAAACTGACATACAGAATTTTTGCAGTCTGAATTACGGCGTGCAATTTCCGATGTTCGAGAAAATCACCGTGAAGGATGCGCAGGCGCATCCTTTTTATGTTCGTCTGGCTGAATTATCGGGCACCTATCCAACCTGGAATTTTCACAAATACCTGATCAGCCGCGATGGCAAATTGATAACGCAATTCAGTCCGGCTACCACGCCGCTTGATCCGGTTGTCGTGGATGCTGTCGAACAGGCGCTGACAGACCGCTGAAAAACGATCTGCGTTGCATATGACTGCCGCGAATACGTCTCTCACAACAGCCTGTTAAAGCGCTGAACGACAACAATCGACCCGACGACGCAGTGAAAATCAATGCGCATGTTCTCCCGGCGGCGGCATGATTTCATCTTCAGTATTCAACATGCCAAGCTGTTGTGTGAGCGCATTGATATTCTGGTATCCAAAGCCTTCGAATTGTGAATTCCACCGGGCGCGCAGGTAGCCGAAGCGGTCAATAATAAATTCAATGTGCTCGGGCTTGAGACCTGCACCGTTCAAATCCGGCACTGTTCTGACACGACGATAGAGTCGGTAGGTATCGCTGATTTCAAACCATCCGTCGGTGATGACTTGGAACGGAACGAGTTCACTGATAGTCTGTAACTCCTGTTCGCTGAGTTGTTGCATCGGAACGGCCAGAAAGGTGGTGTTGAATTCGTTGTGAACGCGTTCATACACATGCCGTAATTGCTGCAAACGCGGTTGGGATTGCGGCCAGCTGAACAGTATCAGAACGACATTCTGTTTATAGCGGAAATCCTTCAGATCGCCGCTCGAACCGTTATTGGCGGAATAGTAGAACACAGGCGCGCCGACTGCCGGCATTCCCGGAAGAATCATGGAGCCGAGCAGGCGCGCGTCAAAGCCGCGTGACAACGCATGCAGAAAGTTGACAACATCCCAGACATCTTCATCGGTCAGTTTATCCCTGAAGCCGGGCATATCGGTGCCGGGAACGCCGTATGTGATCTGGTGATAAAAATTTCCTACAGTATGTCTGGCGGTGTGCGGTTCGGTCAGCAGGTCGGTCGGCGGTGTGGACAAGGTGTCGGCCAGTTTTCCGTTGCCTTTGCCCTGTGGTCCGTGACAATCGGCGCAGTGCCCGGCAAACAGTTGTGCGCCGCGCGATATTGAAAGGGCGTCCAGCGGAACCTCCGGTTTCATGTAGGTTTCGGGATAAGCTTCGATGGTGACCGGCGGCAAAGCGATAGCCATGGCGGCGATGACCAGTGCACCCGGCGCCAGAACGGCTTTTTTCCAGTGCCATTCATACTTCAAGCTGATCCAGACCATGAAGATTGCAACCGCAAACAGCGCTGTACCCAGCCAGAACATTTCTTCGACGCCGGTTTCTTCCCAGTTGGCATCAAGCGAGAAGCGGAACGGAAATGGCCAGTCATCGATAATTGCGTGTTTGCCCGGCAGCGTGTTGGCCAGGATGGTGGCAAACAGGATCAGCAGCAGCGCGAGTAAAAATTCAATGCGCACCCATTTTCTGAAATGCAGCGTGCTTTCAGTAATGTGACTATCGCCGGAGCGCCCGGGGTCGGCACTTTCAGCACTTTTTTCCAGCAGCGGCAGCCATTTGCTGCGCGCCTTGTAAGCAATGATCAGAATAGCCGCGAGCAAAGCCATTTTGAAGTTCAACAGCCAGCCATAAGGACTCGCGACCAGTGTGTGATAATAACTGCCGATCATGCGGTCGGTCACAATCAGTCCCGTCAGCATGAGCAGCAGCATGACCGGCAACGCGGTGGTTGAAAAGGTTTCAAGGCTTGATACGTTGGCGAGGCGCTTGTCTTTATCGGTCTCGCGGTGATTGGCTAAAAGAATCAGCAGAAATACCGGCAATGCGCCGAACCACATGCCCGCGAACAGTAAATGTAGCGCAAAGGGTGCGATGGCTTCAAACGACATTTCATCCGCGCTTGAGTGACTCATAAAAGCCCCGGCGATGAGCGGTAAAGCCGCAGTGAAAGCCAGAAACGCATAGCGGCCGCGTGAGCGCGGCTTGAGCAGCGTATATACAACAATCGCAAACAGCAACACGGCCAGCACGATACGAATTAACGCGATCACGCCGACCTGGGTGTTGTGAATGAATTGCAGCCAGGCTTTCGGTGTCCAGACATTGGCTTCATTGCCTGTTGCACTGCCTGTTGTCGTCGCAAGCAGACCGGTCAAACCCAGCAGAACCAGAAGTGCGAGCCATGGAAACATTTTTTCCACGCGGGATACCCACGACGCTTCGGATAATACTTTCCGCGATCCGGCAATAACCAGAAAAAAACTGCTGCCAAACAGAATCAGGTTCGCTGTGACCTGCGACCAGCGCGCAAAATAAGCAATGATTTCAAGCATAATCGAAAATAGGCTGTTGATATGATCAGCTGCAATAGCGCTGAAAATAATCGTTTTCAGAAAAACTCCGCAGCCAGTACGCGTGATATTTTACCGTGCGCGAAAGGATATTCCAAAAGGATATTTAAATTCACATTCAGCTATCGTAGGGTAATATTTGACCGAAAGCCGTGTGCCAGTCGTGGCTGAAACGATCCACTGCGGGCTGTACGGCCGGATGCGCGAGCATTTCATCGGCTATTTCAACCGGAAGCGTCATTGCAGATACGCCGGTTCTCAGCACGCCAAGCACCTGTTGGGTATTTTTGAAGCTGGCCGGCAATAATCGGACGGGGAACTGGTGCCGGTCGATCAGTGCCTGCAGATCGGCGACAACGCCAATGCCGTCTGCGCCGGTCGCATCGATCCGATTGACGTAGGGCGCCAGATAATCAGCGCCGCATAATGCGGCTATAAATCCCTGTTGGACGCTGTAAATCGCCGTCGCCAGCACCGGGATGTGCTGCGCTTTCATTTTCCGGATTGCGGCGAATCCTGTTTCGGTTGCCGGAACTTTGACGACGATGTCATAGGGCAGTTTGCGCAGGCTGACCGCTTCAGCGAGCATTGCATCGGCGCTTTTGCTGACGACCTGTACGTGGAATCGCGCTTGCTCTCCCAGTACTTTGGCAACGCCGGGCAGCAGCGTGGCCAAGCCTGTGTCTGCTCTGGCCAGAATCGACGGATTGGTGGTGATGCCGCGCACGGGCAGGCAGGCACTGAAACGACTGATCTGGCCGATATCGGCGGTGTCGAGATATAACTCAAACATGGCAAATGCGCCGAATGCGCATCATGCTGATCCAGCGCGGCATGATGTTACTCTCCGTAAACCTGCACACTGACCCGGCGCGTGCGCGGACCGTCGAGCTCGTACAGCATTACCGATTGGTATTGTCCCAGCACCATTTCGCCATCGATCAGCGTAACGACTTCGGAGCTGCCCAGCAGCATGGCTGCGAGGTGCGAATGCGCATTTTCGGGCTCATCCGGCGGGCAATCACGCAACGCGATATCGTTATGCAGATAACGGTCACGCGGTGGAATGAGGCGCGCCAGAAAAGTTTTGATATCCTCTATCAGACGTGCTTCGTGCTCGTTAATGGCAATCGCCGTGGTGGTGTGCTGCGAGGTGACGGTGACAAAGCCGCTGCGTATGCCGGAGCGGGCAATCGTTTTTTTCAGATCCGGCATCAAGTCGTGCAGCGAAATACCCTGACCGGTCTGAAGCTGGATCGATGAAGGAAAAATTTTCAAAATGACTTACCTGTTCATTTGACGTTCAAGGGCATCTCTAAAAATCCAAACTTCGTTACAACACTTTGTTACTCACAAAAAATGTCGCCTTACATATCAAAACTATGCTGCGTCAACATTTTTTGCTCGCGCCGCGTTTTGTTTAAAATTTTGAATTTTTAGAGACGCCCTCAAGAAATAATCACGAATTCTATTGTTGATACTTCTGGTTATATCGCATTATGCCTTGTTATTGTAAACGATTCTGATCCAGCCATTTCCAGCTATTTGCCTGTTGAATGTTTGCGCGGCGCAGTGGCTGCTCAGGTTATCTGCTACTATGCGCGAGAAAAAACGGAGGAGTGGAATCGCTCGCGGTGCATTTTCCGGCCAGGCATGGAACACAGTATGGAATACATGGAATGACTAACATCGGATTACCTCATGGCGGATCATGACTTCCCTGCCGGGCGCGTTTCCATGAAAGAAGCCTGCCGGTACTGGTTCAAGCTTGGCCTGATCAGTTTTGGCGGCCCGGCGGGGCAGATTTCGATCATGCATCAGGAGCTGGTGGAAAAGCGCCGCTGGATTTCCGAACGGCGTTTTCTGCATGCGGTGAATTACTGCATGCTGCTGCCCGGCCCCGAGGCGACGCAACTGACGATTTATATCGCCTGGTTGATGCACGGCGTCCGTGGCGGCATCGTGGCCGGTACGCTGTTTTTTCTGCCGGCGTTTATGCTGCTCTCATTCCTGGCGGGTATCTATCTGACGTATGGCGATATGCCGCTGATCAAGGCGGTTTTTGATGGCATCAAGCCAGTCGTGGTGGCCATCGTTTTTTTCGCCGCCTGGCGCATCGGTGTTCGTGTGCTGAGAAATACGCTGCTGTGGTGCATGGCGGCATGCGCTTTTATCGCCATCTTCTTTTTCAAAATCGGTTTTCCGTGGATCGTGCTGACAGCGGGGATTTTGGGTGCTATAGGCGGAAAAATTCTGCCGGAAAAATTCAAGGCGGACGGTCGGCACGATACAGCCCGGCACCGGTATGGCGCGGCGCTCATCGACGACGATACGCCGGTTCCCGCGCATGCCCGGTTTACAGGGCGTAAATTCGGTTTGACGCTTGGCGCTTTTATTATGCTTTGGCTGACGGTCATGTATGTCATCAGCGGTCAATCCGATCTGCTTGAAATGGGCTATTTTTTCACCAAGGCCGCCTTCCTGACCATTGGCGGCGCTTATGCCGTTCTGCCGTATGTCTATCAGGGCGGCGTTGAACAATATGCCTGGCTGACCGCCGCGCAAATGATGGATGGACTGGCTTTGGGCGAAGCCACGCCGGGGCCTTTGATCATGATCGTCACCTGGATTGGTTATCTGGGCGGAACGGCCAGGGCCGTGTTCGATAACACAATCTGCGCGGGCATCGCAGGCGCCGGCGTCGCCACTTTTTTTACTTTCCTGCCTTCATTCCTGTTCATACTGGCCGGTGGCCCGCTGGTGGAAGCAACGCGCGACGAACCGCATTTTACCGCGCCGCTGACAGGCGTAACCGCAGCGATTGTTGGCGTGATGCTGAATCTCGCTGTGTTTTTCGCCTGGCATACCTTCTGGCCGCATGGCACTGTTGCAACTGCAATTCTGGATAATTTACAGCTGTACCCTCTTTTTCTTTCCGTGATGGCTTTTATCGTGCTGTGGAAATACAGGCTCGACATCATGACCGTGATATTGGCTGGCGCAGCATTGGGAATTCTTAAATTCTGGATGATATGACCTGAGTCTGACTTCGTGCGATCATTCGCATGAATGTTTTTGAATTAACCTGATATGTACGAATAGACGACAACATATGAAATTTGGTCAGGCCGCACTGCTGCGTGATATCGCCCGGCAAGTGGAAGAACACACGCTGTTTAACGTCGAATGGGAATTGCTATGAAAAGTCGCGTCATTACCGTCAAGGGAAGCGAAATTGCCATCGTTGTCCGTCATGAACAGGACTATATTTCACTCACCGGCATGGTCAAAAATTTTGATGGCGGTGGCGCACTCATCGAGCAATGGCTGAAAAATAAAGACACCGTGCTCTTTCTCGGTATATGGGAACAACTTAACAATCCGGTTTTTAATTCCCTCGAATTCGAAGGAATTAAAAATGAAGCAGGACGCAACAGCTTCTTTTTGTCCGCAAAAAAGTGGATCGAAGCCACCAGAGCCATCGGCTTGTATGCCAAGGCCGGACGATACGGAGGCACTTACGCCCATCGCGACATCGCTTTCGAGTTTGGTTCCTGGCTTAGCCCGGAGTTCAAGCTCTATCTCATTAAGGAGTTCCAGCGCCTCAAGGACGAAGAATCCCGTGCCGTCTCGCTGGAATGGAATTTCCAGCGCATACTGGCCAAGGTCAATTATAAAATCCATACCGACGCCATCAAGGAACGGCTGATTCCGCTACGCCTTACCAAAGCGCAAATCGGCGCGGTCTATGCGAGCGAAGCCGACCTGATCAATGTCGCCCTGTTCGGTATGACCGCGGCCCATTGGCGGCAAGCCAACCCGGATCAAGCGGGCAACATGCGCGATGCTGCCACGCTGGAACAATTGGTGGTGTTGTCCAACTTGGAAAGCCTCAACGCCGTGCTAATCCATCAGGGCATGGCTGCCTCTGAACGTTTGCAGCAGCTCAACACCATCGCCATCACCCAAATGCAATCCTTGCTGGGCAACCCTGCATTGCAACAATTGCCCCATGCCGCAGAGAAGAAACTGACATGAGCAACCAAAAACTCGAACTCACCAGGATCGGCAAGGACAAACGCCAAAATCCGGAATCGCACAGCCTGCGTGAAGAACAGACGCTATTCACCGTTGAATGGGCGTTGAAATGAAGCGCATTCCCCCTTCGCAACACGACACCTTGGTCTCCTTGGCCAGTCAGATTGCCGAGATCGTTCAGCAGGCGCGCAGCCAGGTACGCCAAAGCGTCAACCAGGCCATGGTAGCGAGTTATTGGGAAATTGGCCGCCTGATCGTCGAGCACGAGCAGCAGGGGCGGGAACGCGCCGCCTATGGTCAACGCCAGCTGGCCGAGTTATCCATCCGCTTTACAGATCTGTTTGGCAAGGGGTTCGACATCAGCAATCTGCGCAACATGCGCCGGTTTTACCAAGTTTTTCCAATTCGGGACGCAGTGCGTCTTGAATTGGGCTGGACGCATTACCGCACGCTACTGCGCGTGGAAAATCCCGCTGCCCGCGAGTGGTACCTGCGCGAAGCCATCAGCCAGAACTGGAGCAGCCGGGCGCTGGAGCGGCAAATCGGCGTGCTCTATTACGAGCGCTTGTTGAGCAGCAAGGGCAAGGCGCTGGTACAGGCCGAAGCCGCGCAGTACACGGAATCCCTGGCGGAAACCCGCAAGGATTTCCTGCGTGATCCGTATGTGCTGGATTTTCTCAACCTCGACACCGGCCGCTTTCTGGAAGGCGATCTGGAGCAGGCCATCATGGACAACCTGCAAAACTTCCTGCTGGAGCTGGGCAAGGGCTTTGCCTTTGTCGCCCGCCAGCAGCGCGTGAGTTTTGCCGATGAAGATTTTTATCTCGACCTCGTGTTTTACAACTACAAGCTCAAATGCTTTTTGCTGGTGGACTTGAAACTGGGCAGGCTCACCCATCAGGACATGGGGCAGATGGATACCTATGTACGCCTGTACGACGAGCAAATCAAAGGTGCTGACGACAATCCCACCATTGGCCTGGTGTTGTGCAGCGAAAAAAGTGAAGCCGTAGTGCGCTATTCCGTGCTGGCGGAACAACAGCAATTGTTTGCCGCCAAATACCTGCCTTATCTGCCGAGCGAAGCAGAGCTCAAACACGAACTGGAGCGCGAGCGCGAACATGCACTGCAAAGGCTGGCGCAGCGACAAGAGGCACAAGAATGAGCGGCAAACAAAAACTCGAACTCATCTGGATCGGCAAGGACAAGCGGCCCAAGCTGGAGCCGCGCATTTTGCTGGAGGATGCTGCGCTGTCGTATCACGCCAGACATCGGGTGTCGGAAAACGACAGCTTCGATAACCGGCTGATCTTCGGTGATAACTTGCTGGCGTTAAAGGCGCTGGAGCAGGAGTTCTCCGGCAAGGTGAAGTGCGTGTTCATTGACCCGCCGTACAACACCGGCAGCGCGTTCACGCATTACGACGACGGGCTGGAGCATTCGATCTGGCTGGGATTGATGCGCGACCGGCTGGAAATTATCCGGCGGCTGCTATCCGAGGATGGTTCGTTGTGGATTACGATTGATGACAACGAAGCGCATTACCTGAAGGTGTTGTGTGATGGGATTTTTGGGCGGGCGAATTTTGTCAGTAGTGCAATTTGGGAAAAGAAGTACTCTCCTCAAGGAAATGCTCAATGGCTGTCAGACAGTCATGATTTTGTTCTGGTGTATGCAAAGCAGAAGCTGATTTGGATGCCAAATTTGTTGCCTAGAACAGATGAAATGGATGGGCGTTACAAAAATCTTGATGACGACCCACGAGGTCCTTGGAAAGCAGTTGATGCAACCATCAGTCTATCTGGAGGGCAAAGAGGCGCTCAATTTGCAAGAACAGGAATATCGCCAAATCTTTACGAATTAACCACGCCATCAGGACGAAAGCTCTGGCCTGCAAAAGGAAGATGTTGGTATTACACACCGGACAGAATGCAAGAAGCAATTGCTGACAACCGCATTTGGTTTGGTGAGTCTGGGAACAATGTACCTGCCGTTAAGCGGTTTCTTTCAGAGGTAAAACAAGGTGTAAGTGCGAAGACAATCTGGTTCAGAAATGAAGTGGGGGATAATCAAGAAGCCAAGCAAGAAGCACTTACTTTCAATGACGTATCGGTTTTCTCAACGCCTAAGCCAGAGCGACTAATTGAGCGAGTTCTTACCCTTGCCACCAACCCCAACGACCTCGTCCTCGATTCCTTCGCCGGTTCCGGCACGACCGGTGCGGTGGCGCATAAGATGGGTCGCCGCTGGATCATGGTCGAACTGGGTGAACACTGCCACACGCACATCATTCCGCGCCTGAAAAAAGTCATTGATGGCGACGACCAAGGCGGCATTTCCAAAGCGGTGAACTGGCAGGGCGGTGGCGGTTTCCGTTATTACAAACTGGCACCCAGCCTGATCGTCAACGACCGCTGGGGCAATCCAGTGATCAATCCCGAGTACAACGCCGCACAGTTGGCCGAAGCGCTGGCGAAGCTGGAAGGCTTCAGCTACGCGCCGTCGGAAACCCGCTGGTGGCAGCACGGCCATTCCAGCGAGCGCGATTTCATTTATGTGACCACGCAAAATCTGTCCGCCGATCAGTTGCAGGCGCTGTCCGATGAGGTCGGCGGCGAACAAAGCCTGCTGGTGTGCTGTTCAGCATTTCGCGGTGTGACCTCGACCCAAGCCGCCGAGCGCTGGCCGAACTTGACCTTGAAGAAAATCCCCAGGATGGTGCTGGCGCGTTGTGAATGGGGGCATGACGATTACAGTCTGAATGTCGCGAATCTGCCGATGGCGGAACCGGAGCCGCAAGCACCCTCATCACAACCTACCCCCAAAGCAAGCGGGAGAAAAGCAGCGCCAGGGCCGGATCTGTCCGGTGATGGAGAGGACGAGGAATGAGCAAAAAGCCCGTCGGGACAGAAGGTGAAATTATCCAACAACCGGTTGCACAGTTAGCTGGACAAGGGGAATTCCTGCTTTACCAGACCGAAGATGCCCAAACGCGGGTTCAGGTGCGTTTTCAGGACGGTGGCATTTGGCTGACTCAGGCGCAACTGGCCGAGCTGTATCAGTGTTCGCCGCAGAATATTACGCAACATATCCGCGCCATCTACGAATCCCGGGAATTGGCTGAAGAGGCAACTTGTAAGCCGTACTTACAAGTTCGTCTGGAGCGTGAGCGGCAGGTTAGCCGCAGCATTAAGCACTACAATCTGGAAGTGGTGCTGGCAGTGGGTTACCGGGCGAAGTCGCATCGTGGCACGCAATTGCGCCGTTGGGCTACGGAGCAGCTCAAAACCTATCTGTCCAAGGGTGTTTTGCTGGATGACGAGCGCTTCAAGCGAGGTGATGACGCGGTGTATTTTGAGGAGCTGCTGGCGCGTATCCGTGACATCCGCTCTTCGGAAAAGGTGTTCTGGCGCAAGGTGCTCGACATTTACGCCACCAGCATCGACTACGACCCGAGCACGGAAACCTCGCAGCAGTTCTTTGCCACTGTGCAAAACAAGATGCACTGGGCGGCGCACGGACATACGGCTGCCGAGTTGATTGCGCTGCGTGCCGATGTGCAAGCGCCGAACATGGGTTTGACGAATTGGGCAGGAGCCAGCAAAGGCGCACCGCTACGCAAGGCGGATGTGGGCATCGCCAAGAACTACCTCGATGCCGAAGAACTGGACACACTCAACCGCATTGTCACCGCGTACATTGAAGTGGCGGAGCTACAAGCACAGTCACACCTGCCCATGACCATGCACGATTGGGCACAGGAGCTGGATAACTTTCTGCGCCTGACGCGAAAAGATATTTTGACCCACGCGGGCAAGATATCTGCCGAGGCGGCGCTGACCAAGGCGCAGGTGGCATACGCCCAATATCAGGCGCGGATGCGTGATTTGCCGTCGCAGGTGGAACAGGATTTCGAGGCGACGATAGTCCAACCGGTGAAGCGCCTTGAGAAAAGCAGAAAAGCCGTGTCGAAGAAGAAATCGGGAGGCGATAAATGAATCAGCAGCTTGTGCAGCAACCTGCTGCACGATTGAACGCGAGTACGAATAATTCAGTTGTTCGAAATTTTCGAATAACTGCTATTGGTAAGGTTGGAGAGGAATGAGCGCCCGCATCCAAAACCATATTACAGGACGTTTGTCGCTGCGCCCTCCGCAAGCCAAATCATTGGCCAAGTTGAAACAAGCATTGGATGCCGCACCGGAGATGCTGACACAGGATCGGTATGTCCCGGCGGTACTGGCCACGCTCAAGGCGGAGTTCCCCACGCTGGAAGACTTCGAGCGCGAATTCCCGTCGCTGTGTTTTGCGCTGGCGACCGGTGTCGGCAAAACGCGGTTGATGGGTGCTTTTATCGCCTACTTGCATTTGGCGCACGATATCAATAACTTCTTCGTGCTCGCGCCGAACTTGACGATCTACAACAAGCTGATTACGGACTTCACCCGCAATACGCCAAAGTATGTGTTCAGGGGCATTGCCGAGTTTGCGCAGCAACCGCCGCTGATCATCACCGGCGACAACTACGACCAGACCGGCGCGGCGGTTGACGATTATTCTATGGGCTTTGCCCACGACGTGCGCATCAACATCTTCAATATCGCCAAGATCAATTCCGAAGTGCGTGGCGGCCGCGAGCCGCGCATTAAACGCATGAAGGAAGTGCTGGGCGACAGCTACTTCAATCATTTGGCGAATCTGCCTGACCTCGTGCTGCTGATGGATGAATCGCATCGCTACCGGGCGCAAGCCGGAATGCGGGCGATCAACGAACTCAAGCCCCTGTTTGGTCTGGAAGTGACGGCGACGCCGTTTGTGGAGGCAAACCCAAGGCCGATTCCGTTCAAGAATGTGATCGTGGACTATCCGCTGGCGCGAGCAATGGAAGACGGTTTCGTCAAGGAGCCTGCCGTTGTGACTCAGCGCAACTTCTCGGCCTCGGCGCATACGCCAGAGGACGTTGAGAAGATCAAACTGGAAGATGGTGTGCGTCTGCACGAAATCACCAAGGTCGAGTTGCTCACCTACGCCAGGGAAAACGGTATTGCGCCGGTCAAGCCCTTCATGCTGGTGATTGCGCGCGACACTACCCATGCGGGGCAACTGCTGGCGCTGCTGGAGTCCGGTGTCTTCTTTGATGGCCGCTATGCGGGCAAAGTGATTCAGGTGGATTCCAGCCGCACCGGCGCGGAAGAGGAGAAAATGATTTCCCGTTTGCTCGCGGTGGAGAGCGTGGACGAGCCGACTGAGATTGTGATTCACGTCAACATGCTCAAGGAGGGTTGGGACGTGACCAATCTCTACACCATCGTACCGCTGCGCGCTGCCAATGCCCGCACGCTGATCGAGCAATCTATCGGGCGCGGCCTGCGTCTGCCTTACGGCAAGCGCACGGGCGTGGCAACGGTGGATCGCCTGAACATTGTCGCGCATGACAAGTTCCAGGAGATCATCGACGAGGCCAACCGTGGCGATTCGCCGATCCGTCTGAAGCAGATCATCCTCGACGCGCCGGGTGCGGATGACCGGAAAGTGAGCGTGCAGGTTCAATCCGGGATGGTGGCGCGTCTCGGCTTGGCGGACATGCCGGTTGTAACGTCTGGAGCGTCTACCGCAGCTGCGACGATGCCGGTGTTTACCACCGAGGCGGAAAAGCAGGCCGCGCGCGTGGTCATGGATGTGATCGGGAAGTATGAGGTCAATCGCGATCTGGTGCCCACCAGTAGCGCGCTGCTCAACCCTGAAGTGCAATCGGTAATCCTCGCGGAAGTGGCGGAGCGGCTGAAGCCGCTACAGGGCGAATTGCTGGCGGGCATGGATGAACCAGTTCCCACACTCGACTTGTCCGCCGTGGTGGCCAAGACCACCGAGATCGTGGTGCAGCAGACCATCGACATCCCGCGCATCGCCGTGGTGCCGACTGGCGAAGTCACGACGGGCTTCCACGCCTTCAAGCTGGACGTCAGCCAGCTCCATCTTCAGCCGGGAAACCGCGAGATCGTCGGTCAGATGCTGCGCACCAACGAGCAATTCACCCTGGCTGCTGAGGTTGGGTTCAAAGAACAGCGTCCGGAGGACACCATCGTCCACGCCCTGGTGGACTTCGACGACATCGACTACTTCACCCACGCCGATCTGTTCTACGACCTCGCGGGCCAGCTGGTGCAGCACCTGCGCGGCTATCTGTCCGAGATTGATGTCATCAGTGTCCTCGATCGTAACCGCCGCCTGATCGCGCGCGAAATCCACGCGCAGATGATGGCGCACTTCTGGGAAGAAGCGACCGGGTACGAAGTGCAGGTCAGCCGTGGTTTCACTGAATTCAAGCCGTGCAACTACACCGCTGCAGCAGGACAGACGGCGCACCATTTCCGTGAAACGCTGACCGAGACCGGGCGTATCAAACAGATGCTATTCGGCGGTTTTTCGCGTTGCCTGTATCCGCTGCAAAAGTTCGATTCGGATACCGAGCGTCGCTTCGCCATCATCCTGGAACGCGATGCCCTGAAGTGGTTCAAGCCCGCGAAGGGACAGTTTCAGATCTACTACAAGCTGGGCATCGAACAGCCGGAATACATCCCCGATTTCGTAGCCGAGACGGACACGACCATCCTCATGGTGGAGACGAAGGCGCGTATCGACATCAATATTCAGGAGGTTCAGGCCAAGGCCGCTGCGGCAGTTCGCTGGTGTGAACACGCATCAGATTACGCTGTGATGATCGGAACAAAGCCCTGGAAGTATCTGCTGGTTCCTCACGACGAGATTGTTGAATCAAACCGTCTGAACGATTTCCTGCGTTTTGAAGTGAAAAACTGAAACGACGGGGTTGGTATAACTGTTTTATCTCCGTTTTTGCTGCTTCTGGCGATGTTGCAGGAATCCGCGCCGCCCATTTATCCAGGTTGCATTCGAAGCGGATTAAGTCCTCAGTCTATATCCACACGTTAAAACGTTATTCAAAATATCCGTATTTTAAAACCATGTTCTGCTTTCTTGATGCAGACCATGGCTTTTTACGTGACGGATCAAGGCTGTTTTCTTGAGAAAGACTTCAGATGCATTGAATTTATGGCATAACTTGGAAAATTGTAATCAGGATATAACCTGGACAGGAGATGACTGACATGGGTTTCGTGAATGAGAAGATAGAAATTGAAGGGAAATTACCGGAATTTCAAACGATTGACCGGGAGCGGAATATTGCTCTTAAGAGAGTGGGAGGGGGGCATCCGGAATATCCCTTAGACTTCAATTTGAACATAAACGGTGAGGAAATCAATTTTTCTGCTTTTCAAAGAATACGCCAGAAAATGAAAGAAGAACTTGCATCGGGTGAAAAGCCGTATCGAGTTGAGTGGCGTGTCGTCGAAATTTATGGTCCATCTCATTTGAAATCGGATAAATCCAAAATATTTCCACTCATCGAGGAGGCGTTTGATGCTTTTGGTTTTACTGGTACTTTATCTGGTCGAGATCATGTCGAATCAGTAACGGTTACTTATTCGCCAAGCTTATAGAAAGACTTGGTGAGCAGTGCTAATCATACGGACAGCATCCGAAGCGGATGAACTCCTCAGTCGATATCCACACATTAAAACGTCATTCAAAATATCCGTAACTTTTAAAACATGTTCTGCTTTCATGATGCAGACATGGCTTTTTACATGACGGATCAAAGCTGTTTTCTTGCTGAAGACTTCAGATGCAAGAAATTTACGGGTATTTCAGCGATTGCCGTTTTGACTGGGTATCGATGCAGGTTGCATTGAATTTATGGCATAACTTGGGAAATTGTAATCAGGATACAACCTGGGCAGGAGATGAATGACATGGGTTTCGTGAATGAGAAGATAGAAATTGAAGGAAAATTACCGGAACGTCAGACCATTGATCGGGAGAGAAATATTGTTCTTAAGAAAGTAGGAGGAGGGATGCCTGAATATCCTTTAGATTTCAATTTGAATATTAATGGAGAGGAAGTGAATTTCTCTGCTTTTCGAATAATACATCAGAAAATGAAAGAAGAGCTTGCATCGGGAGAAGAACCGTATCGAGTTGAGTGGCGTGTCGTCGAAATTTATGGTCCATCTCATTTGAGGTCAGATAAATCCAAACTATTTCCGTTAATCGAGGAAGCTCTGGATGCTTATGGTTTTGCCTCTAGTCGGAAGAATGTTGAATCTGTAACAGTTACTTATTCTCCAAATTTATAGGAATACTGAGAATGGATGCGCGTACTGCAATAGATCAAATTACAGCCCGTATTGATGCAGGTAATCCAATGTCGGTTAGTGAGCTCCAAACGCTCGCAAATTCCGTTGATGCAAGTATAGGGAGTTCAACATTATTGCTTTATAGCGGAGGAATTGGAGAGATTATTGATCCGGTTACCGGGATAAGGGATTTTTCAGCGAAAGCAATTGCAGAATCTCTGGCTAATGGGTCTACGGTGAAGACGATTGAAAATACTCAGGTTGGTAACTTTTTACTTGATGATGATTTTATTGAGGCACTAAACAGTGCTGCGAAATCTGAGGGTAAAGATTTTGACGCATTATACCTTGGAAGAAATGAGAATGGCGCACGAATAAACAACAATAGCTTCTGGGATGTTGCTTCAGCAAGGCTTGTCAATGGTCATGCCGGTGATTTTCACCTGATCATGCCTAACGCGCCAGATGACAGCGTAGCGATAAAGACAGAGATCCCCGCGCTATTGAACAAGGAGATGCTTCCGGGGCAGCATGTCAACGGGATTGATATCAAGCGCTGGCAAGACGCATTTAACGTTGAAAAGCTGTTGAATGGCGAAATTGCGGCCAAGGCGGAAATCGACAATTTGATCCGCGCGACATCGCAAGCGGCGCTTGCAGATATGATTGCAGGACGTGACGCTACCGGCAAGCTGCATCTTGATACGCATAACTATCTGGGGCAGGCGCTGGGTTTGCCTGGCAATGGAATTCCGCCGGATGTTGATGCAAAATCCTTTGCAACACAGCGTGGTATTCATCCCAGCAGCGCCGATATGGCGCTTTATGGCAAGTATGCCAACCTGTTAAATAAAGCGGGCATTGTCGGCGATGTTGTCGGCACGGCGATAGCCATAGCACAGGCGCAGCAGGCGTACGATAATGGAAAGCCTGTCGAAGCGGGCGCTATATTGACTGCACATGCGGGTGGATTGGCCGTTGGGTTTATTGCTGGAACCGCATCTGCCGCACTAGTGGCTGGGCTGCTGCTTACGCCGGGAGTGAATATTGGCGTGGGCGTTGGCATAGCGCTGACGGGCCTGGCCGGATTGTCCGGCGGATATTTCGGTGGTCTGGCGGGTGAAAAGCTATTTCACGACTTGTACATGAATGTTGCAAGTATCGATATGGCGCTTTTCTTTCAGAACCTTGCGGAAGATTTTTCCTGGGCGCTCAACCGGATCGCAACAATTTTGATGCAGCATGTTGGTGAGCTTGTCGGGGTGCTGGATAATCCGCTCGTCAATTCGCTCTATCTCCAGTTCAAAAACTTCATGCCGCCCCGTCGTGATCCGCTGGCACTCGATCTGGACAGCGACGGCATTGAAACCATCGGTATCAGTGGCGCAGTCGTGGTGTTCGACCACGATGGTGACGGTATCAAGACCGGCACCGGCTGGGTTAAAAGCGATGATGGATTCCTGGTGTTGGATCGTAATGACAACGGCATGATCGATACCGGTGCGGAATTGTTCGGTGTCGATACGGTAAAAGCCGATGGCATGTTGGCGACCGATGGTTTTGACGCGTTGCGTGATCTGGATTCAAATGCGGACGGTGTGTTTGATGCGAACGATGAGGCGTTTGCATTGGTGCAGGTATGGCGTGATTTCAACCAGAACGGAATTTCAACAGCCAATGAGCTATTTTCTTTATCGGAACTGGGTGTCGTCAGCATTAACTTGAATGCCAGCAGGCAGAACGTTAATTTCGGTAACGGCAATGTGCAGACCGCTGCAGCAGCGCATTTGACTGTCGATGGCGAGGGGCAGACAGGAAACCTGGATTTGGCCAATAATCCTTTCTATCGTGAATTCACCAACAGTATTCCGCTTACCGAAGCGGTGCGAAATCTGCCCGACAGTAAAGGCTCCGGCATGGTGCGCGACTTGCATGAAGCGGCAAGTCTGTCTCCGGTTTTAGCGGGTATATTGGCTGACTATGCCAGCCAGGTTGGTTATGCCGATCAGAGAATGCTGCTGGATGATTTGCTATTTGCCTGGGCGCAAACATCGACAATGAGAACCAGCGTCGAGCAGGCCGCAGATCGGAACTTCTTGCTGCTATATCTGATGCCGGGACAATTCTGGTCGGATTATGATACCCATCTGGCTTACTGGAAGACAGCGGATCTCGCTTTTCTGAATTCGCTGAGCACTGAGAAACGTGCTGAATACGAGCAAGTGCTGCAGCAGCAACAGGAAGTCGTTGAAACGATCAGTATTCTGGAGCGTTTTAATGGCACGCCTTTTGTAACAGTCGGTGCTGACAAGGTAACGCTGGGCAATGGATTCAGCAGTACGGCTAATCCGGTACCCGGTACGCTGGGAACGAAAAGAGTCTATATTCCCTTGTCGACTCAACAGATCGAATTCATGCAGCAAAGCTACGAGTCGCTCAAGGAGTCGGTCTATGGCAGTTTGCTCCTGCAGACGCGTCTTTCTTCCTACCTTGATGAAATTATGCTGAGAGTGAATGAGTCATCTGAAGTGTCTGTGGATTTCGCGGCGATGACTGCATTGCTGGAAAGTCAGAAAACTGCGAATCCCGTGGTCGCGCTGGCGGATTTGATCGAGCTGAATAAATATGCCGGCGAAGTCTTGAAGGGAAATGGCTGGAATGGATTGGACTTGCTGCGAGGCTGGATTAATGCAAATGTTGCCGGTGAACAGACAGCTACGATTCTGCAGGATCTGGGTGTGAGTATCGTCCGGCGCGATTCGGCGACTGGCGCAAGTGACGATATTGTTTTCAGTGCGCCGGGTAATCGTGGTTTCAGTGGTTCTTCAGGTAACGATATGCTGAATGGCGGTGTCGGTAACGATAGTATAGGTGGCAGTAGTGGAAACGATATCCTGTTTGGCGGAGATGGCCGCGATTTACTGATGGGTGGTGACGGCGATGATGTGCTGCGCGGCGGCGCCGGTAAGAATGATCACTTGCGCGGTGATCGTGGTAACGATATTTATCTTTTTGCACCAGGTGATGGCGATACTACGATTGACAATAATTATGGAAACGTTGATCAGGATGTGTTGCGCTTTATGGCCGGCATATCGCCGGAAGCGGTTACAGCGGTGCGTAATCGAAACAGTCTGGATCTGACTGTACAAACTACCGGAGAAATCGTGTCGCTTGTTAACTATTTCTATGGTGATATTACTGGTCCATATTTAATCGATGCCATTGAATTCAGTGACGGCACGCGTTGGGATATTTCAACGATCAGGTCGATGGTGATACGAAGTACTGCCGGTAACGACAATCTGACGGGCTTCGAAACCAATGACACCATTGATGGTTTGGGTGGCGATGATATTTTAGCGGGTGTTGGCGGTGATGATATTCTGAACGGTGGAGACGGTAATGATACGTTAACTGGCGGCGAGGGCAACGATATGCTGCTGGGAGGTAACGGCAGCGACAGTCTGCATGGCACCGGTGGTAACGATAGTCTGGATGGGGGTGATGGTACAGACATGCTTTTTGGCGGCGAAGGTGATGATATTTTGCGAGGCGGTACCGGTGCGAATGATCATATGAGAGGTGATGCCGGTAATGATGTCTATTTCTTTGCAGCGGGAGACGGCAATACTTCCATCGACAACCATGATGCAGGAAACAGTCATGATGTCCTGCGATTGATGGCAGGTATTACCCCTGCAGATGTAACAGTATCACGCAATACACATGACTTATATCTGACGGTGCAAAGTACCGGAGAAAAGATCAGGATTGTTAATTACTTTTATCTGGATACCAATAGTTCCTATGTTCTCGATGCCATTGAATTCAGTGATGGTATCAGTTGGGATGTGTCCACAATCAACCGACTGATTTTAACTGGAACAGCAGGCGCTGACACCATGTACGGGTTCGCCTCTGCCGACATAATGGATGGCCTGGGCGGTAATGACAGCATGAATGGCGGAGAAGGCAACGATACGCTGTACGGTGGTTCGGGAAATGACTATCTATACGGTGTGAACGGGAACGACCTGTTGTATGGTGGTGACGGTACCGATGTCGTCTATGGCGGTTTGGGTAATGACATGCTGAGTGGCGGCGCTGGAACAAACGACTGGCTGACGGGAGATGCAGGTGACGATACGTATCTGTTTGCAGGTGGAGATGGAAACACAACGATCAACAATTATGACGTCGGCACGAATCGTAACGACGTATTACTTTTCGATGCGGGGATTGTACCCGATGACGTCGTGCTATCCCGCTCAGGCAATAACCTGAAGCTCACGCTGCACAGTACGGGCGAAATTGTCACGGTATTTAACCATTTCATCACCAATAATCAGTATAGGCTCAATGCCGTGGAATTTGCCGATGGCACGAGTTGGGACAGTGCTGCCCTGGCGCTGATGGTATTGACCGGAACCGAAGGTGCGGACATTATCACCGGTTTTGCGACGGATGACACGATCAACGGTCTGGGCGGTAACGACACGCTGCGTGGCGATGGCGGTAATGACATCGTTAATGGCGGTGACGGAACTGACTTTGTCTACGGTGGCGCGGGTGATGACATGCTGCGCGGAGGTGCTGGCGTGAATGATACTTTGACAGGCGATGCGGGCAATGACACCTACCTGTTTGCGGCGGGTGACGGTAATACTGCGATCAGCAATTATGACACCGGCTCGAATCGTAACGATGTATTACTTTTCGATGCGGGAATCACGCCCGGCAACGTGGTGGTATCACGCTTTGGTAATGATCTGAAACTTGCAGTACAAAGCACCGGCGAGATTATTACGGTGCAGAACCATTTTATCATCAGTAATCAGTATAGGCTCAATGCCGTGGAATTTGCCGATGGCACCCGCTGGGACAGTACGACACTCGCGCTGCTGATACTGACCGGAACCGAAGGAAATGACAATATCACCGGTTTTGCGACGGATGATACGGTCAACGGTCTGGGCGGTAACGACACGCTGCGTGGTGATGGCGGTAATGACATCGTTAATGGCGGTGATGGCACTGACTTTGTCTACGGTGGCGCGGGTGATGACATACTGCGCGGAGGTGCTGGCGTGAGTGATACTTTGACAGGTGATGCGGGCAATGACACCTACCTGTTTGCAGCGGGTGACGGTAATACTACGATCAGCAATTATGACACCGGCTCGAATCGTAACGATGTATTACTTTTCGATGCGGGAATCACGCCTGGCAACGTGGTGGTATCACGCTTTGGCAATGATCTGAAGCTTACAGTGCAAAGTACCGGCGAGATTATTACGGTGCAGAACCACTTTGTCATCGGTAATCAGTACATGCTCAATGCTGTTAAGTTTACAGACGGTACTGATTGGGACAGCTCAGTACTGGCTTTAATGGTATTGATGGGAACCGAGGGCGCTGACAATATCATTGGTTTTGCTACGGACGATACGATCAACGGTCTGGGTGGCAATGACGCACTGTCCGGTGGCGATGGTAGCGACATCATAGACGGCGGTGACGGTGCCGACAGACTCTTCGGCAATTCGGGGGATGATATTCTTAGGGGCGGCGCTGGTAGTAACGATATGCTGGACGGTGGTACGGGCAATGATGTTTACCTGTTTGCGGCAGGCGACGGTAATACCACAATCAGTAATTATGACGCCGGTGCGAATAGTTACGATGTGCTGCGCTTTGATGCGGAGATTTTATCCGATGCTGTTTCGGCGACGCGAACCGGCAGCTTCGATTTAATGCTGACACTACAGAGTACCGGTGAAAAAATCACGGTTTCAAATTTCTTCTATCTGGATATCGCCCACCCTTCATACAGGCTCGATGCAATCGAATTTTCTGACAGCGTCAGCTGGAGTCCGGACACTGTGATGCAAAAAGTGCTGCAAGGCACCGATGGTGCTGATGTCATTAATGGTTCTGCAGCCGATGATGCGATAGATGGTCTCTATGGCAACGACATTATTTATGGTAGAGATGGCAATGATACGATTCGTGGCGGGAATGGCGATGATTATTTGTATGGCTTCAATGGGAATGATCTTCTTGAGGGCGGAGAAGGCGCTGATAGACTCAATGGCGGTTCCGGGGACGATATGTTGAGTGGCGGTAAGGGTGCAAATGATATATTGAGTGGAGACGCCGGCAGCGATACCTATTTGTTTGCGGCGGGTGATGGTGTGGATACCATTAACAATTATGATGCCATTGCGGCAAGTATCGATATCTTGCAATTTGCTGACATGACGTATGAAAATCTGTGGTTCAGTCGCAGCTTTAATCATCTGCAGATCAATGTGGTTGGAACAAATGATCGAGTAACAATCAGTAATTGGTATCTCAATAATGCTTACCAGCTGGATTATATTTTTGCGGGCGCTTCGATGTTGTCAAATGATAAGGTTGATCGGCTGGTTTCAGTTATGTCTCAGTATGCGGTGCCGGGCGGCGCAAATAATTTCGTTTCACAAGACGTCATGAATGCGCTGCAGCCGGTGTTTACAGAATTCTGGTTAAGTTTTAATTAACATGTGCGCAGCAATAGATTCAACAGGTACATTGCTATTGATTGGTTTGTGAAGTTTCCTGTATGGCGGGGAAAAGATGTTTTTTCTAACAGCATCATTTACAGGAAACAATTTACTTTTCCTCAAGTGTATGTCATTGAATATCCTGGTTTCATTTCTTACAATGAGCCATGATGGCTTGTTATAAAGAAAAAATATGAATCTCAAACATAATCCTGTCTGGATAGCCGCTACAGTCGCAATTTTTTTGATCATTATCGTCGCCCTGGTCAGCCAGCAGGAGCAGATGCGTTACCAGGAGGATTTGCGGGTAAAAGTCATCAATGAACTCAGTCAGGTGCGCGCGCGTCTCGAACTGGAAGTTAATGCCAATCTTCATCTTACCAAGGGTGTGGTCAGTCTGGTTACAGCCTATCCGGATATTACTGCGGACAAGTTTGCCGAAGTGGGCGAGGTTTTGCTGCGCGGAAAAACGATTGTGCGGAATATCGGCCTGGCGCCGGATAATATTCTCCATTACATTTATCCGGTTGAAGGCAACGAGATGGCTATAGATCTGATTTATAGGAATAATCCGGTGCAGTGGTCTGTTGTCGAAAGAGCTGTTCGATTGCGGGAAACGGTGATATCCGGACCTTTGCAACTGGTGGAAGGGGATTTTGCCTTTATGAGCATAACGCCGATCTGGGTAAAGGCGGTGGAAGATAAAGACAATGAACGTTATTGGGGCGCTGCCAGTCTCGTCATCAATGCGGAAACACTCTATAAAAAAGCCGGCATAACTCGTTCTGAACGCGATATCGAGCTTGCGATCCGCGGGATAGATGGAACGGGTGCGCAAGGCGCTGTTTTTTATGGCGACCCGGCATTGTTCAGTAAATACCCCATCCTGATGGATACGACCTTGCCCAGCGGTTCCTGGCAGTTAGGCGCGATTCCTGAAAACGGATGGGAGCAATCTTCTCCATATTACAAATGGATATGGATTCTGGGTGGTCATTTTTCTTTTGCCGCAGGCCTGCTGGTCTTTATCTGGATCAGAAACCAAATCCGTCAGCGTAATGCGCTGGCAGATGCGAAGCATGCGGCTGAGCACGCTAACCGCGCCAAGTCTGAATTTTTGTCACGCATGAGTCATGAGCTGCGTACACCGCTGAACGCTATTCTTGGTTTTGGTCATTTACTCGAAGCAAGTGCATCACAGTCTGGTGATGCCAAGCAGAAGCAATATGTCGACTATATTTTGAGCAGTGGATATCATTTGCTGTCGCTGATTAATGAAGTGCTGGATCTGGCCAGAATCGACGCCGGAAAGTTCGATCTGCGCCTGGAAAAGATTTCGCTCAGGAACTTAACCGATGAATGCCTGGCGCTTTCCCAGCCGCTCGCATTTGCGAATGATATCGCGCTGCTGAGCGAATGCACGGAGCGCAGTGATTTTTATGTCAATACGGATCATCAGCGCTTAAAGCAGGTGTTGCTGAATCTGATTTCCAACGCGATAAAGTATAACCGGGCGGGCGGAAAAGTCACTGTCGCGTGCAGCAGAATCGATCAAGATCGGATTCGTATTGCCGTCGCAGATTCCGGGTTTGGTATACCCAAGGAGAAACAGGATCAGCTTTTTCAGCCTTTTAATCGTCTGGGCATTGAAGATTCTCAAATCCAGGGGACAGGAATCGGGCTGACCATCACCAAAAGTCTGATAGAAACAATGGGTGGTCAGATTGGTTTTGAAAGCAACCTGGGCGAGGGGTCTGTTTTTTGGATAGTATTGCCGGAGGCTGTTGGAAACGAGCGACAGTCCGGCGGGATGGACAGGAATGCTGTTGTCGGTGATGAAATCGAAATGATGAATCATCTGCGCGCAAAAATTCTTTATGTTGAAGATAATCTGCTAAACCAGAAACTGATGATGCAGATCATGGCGCGGTTTCCCGGTATAGAGCTCATGGTTGAGTCCAATGCGGAAGCCGGCCTGGCAACACTGATGCGGGAAAATCCGCAGGTCATCCTGATGGACATCAACTTGCCCGGCATGAGCGGTATCGAGGCGCTCAAAAAAATCCGCAGCACCGAAACCACTGCGCATATCCCTGTTATCGCTGTCAGCGCAGCTTCTATGGAAAGTGATATTGAGAAAAGCATGCAGGCAGGCTTCGATGCTTACATTACCAAACCGTTTGAGCTGCGGAATTTGCTGAGAACGATTGAACACATGCTGCAAGCAGCGTGATATTGTTTGTCGAACAAAGTGTTTCAGGATTTTCTGTTGCAACGGTTGCGTACATGTGCATTGCCTTTGTATGGGCTTCCTGAAAAAAACAGCGTCCGTCCGTTCTCGTTGTGTTTTAGAGATGCCATTTAGACTTTATTCAATCCTGATACGCCTGCTTTTTTCCACATCAAATACTGTGATTCGGCTTGCGCTGTTACCCCAGGCGTTCCTGATATACGACACAAGATTCGCGATCTCCTGATCGTGCAGAATCTGCTGAAAGGGGGGCATGCCATAAGGATGCGGATTTCCTTTTGTCGTGGCTGGATAACCACCTTCGAGAATGCTGCGTATCGTGTTGAGCGGTGATGCCATGACTACGCTGCGGTTTCCCGCCAGCGCCGGGTAAATGCCTGGCACGCCTTTTCCTGAAATGCCATGACAGTCCTGGCAATAGGTTTGATACAACTGCTCGCCATGTATCAGGCTGCTGTATGCGCTGACCGGCGCAGGCGCGGCAGATGTGGCAGCATAGTCCGATTTGCTGTCCGATATGGATTGCAGATACACAGCCATGGCGCGCAGATCTTCCGTGGACAGATGTTGCAGGCTCTGCCGGATAATTGTTGCCATCGGTCCTGAAGCCACCGCGCGGTCTGTAATGCCGGTGGACAGCAGCGTTACTATTTCATCGATAGTCCAGTCGCTGCTGCCGGCTTCGAGATACGACGTCAACGAGGGAGCATACCAGTTCATGCCCATAATCTGCCCTCCTGCCAGTTCATTGTCCGCACCGCCAAGCAGAGTGCGGCTGGTGTGACAGGCGTTACAGTGTCCCAGTCCCTGCACCAGGTAAGCGCCGCGGTTCCATTGCGCTGTTTCTGATGAATCGGGTACGTATTCGCCGGGGGTGAAGTACAGCGCACGCCAGATGTGCAGCAACGGTCTGAAATTATATGGAAAACGAATGGAATGCGATGGGTTGGTTTGCCTGACCGGCGGCAGCGATTGCAGAAAAGCAAAAATCGCATCAGCGTCCTGCCGTGTCACTTTAGTATATTCGGTGTAGGGAAATGCAGGATAAAGCAGTTGGCCATCGGGTGATTTGCCTTCATGCAGTGCCTGCCGGAAATCTGCTGCGCTCCAGTTACCGATTCCCGTTTCATTGTCGGGTGTGATGTTGGGTGTGACAAAAACGCCAAATCTGGTGGTCAAGCGGTGTCCACCTGCAAACGGCTTTCCACCGCGGGCGGTATGGCATCCCATGCAGTTGCCCGCGCGTGTCAAATATGCGCCGCGCTGCTGCTGGGGGTCAAGCTCGACACGATGGAATGGATCATTCGAATTGCTGTATGCAGCCGCGCTTGTTGCCAGAAGCAGCAACACAGCACCCGCAATCAAAAGCGCAGCCGGTTTCCTGAATTTGTCGATTAAAGCTTTGGAATCGCTCATGATTCAATCTCCATTTGAATAATGCTGTTGCAGCGATGAGTCAGTCCGGGTGACAAATTCCCCGCCGGTTCCGGACTGCCGGAAACTGCCTGTACCGACAGCCACTTTGCGATTGCGTTGATTTCCTGGTCGGTCAGTTTCTCCGCTATCTCCGACATACAATCGGATATCTGGCCGCGAGCCAGTCCGCCATTGCGCCAGCTGCCAAACTGCGCGGACAAATACGCTCGCGGTAAACCCAGTAGTCCTGGAATAAACGGCGCTTTTCCCATTAATGCGCGGCCGTGGCAGTCGCGGCATGCCGGAATATCCCTGTTCCGATCGCCTGAGAAAATCATTGTCTCGGCCAGTTCGCGTTCTTCGGATTGCAGGCTGTGCAGCTCCGGTTCGTACACAGACAGCGTCTGTGCGGAAAAGTAGCGCGCTATATCCATTAAATAGTCATCGGACATGTTCTCCAGCAGTATGGCCATCGGTTGATAGTGCCGCCGTCCGTCTCTGAAATTGCGTAACTGATTGTACAGATAGCCCACCGGCTTGCCGCCAATACGCGGATAGTAGACATGCTGCTCGGCTCGACCCGATTCTCCATGACATATCGTGCAGGGTTTGACGCGTTCAGACATGGTGTCAGGTGGATCGCCTGCGGCATTTGCCGCAGGCGCGGCCAGAAAAAAAACTGTCAGAATAAACGGTATCATATCGAATGTATCCTTATCAGAATCTGAAATTGTACTGCACATAGAGCAGATCGGAGTTGATGCCGGGCCTCTGGTTTTTGATGAAGTCCCCGGAGAACAGTTTCGAGTAGCCGACAATGACATCATGATGGCGTGCGATATGAAAATTAGTCAGAAAGTCGATACCGTCGCCGATATGACTGCCGGATTGCCCCGCTGGGTCCCGCAGCAGCGGAATACCCCCCGCGTTATACAGAAAATCGCGTTCGTTTGCCAGATAATAGCGATGATATTGTGTGATGAATGTAAACCAGGGCTGCGGTTGTAAGGTGACCTGGACATTGATATCGTGGATATTCTGCCTGCCGACCAGATCGATATAGCCGAGATAGTAATGGCCGAATGGGAACAAATGGTTGAATGTATTGCTTCGGCCATCCTGCGGATTGCTGTCTCCCGATGCGAAGTCGTAGCGGATCCAGATATTCGGATTCATCGGGAGCGGCAGCTGATAACCGACGCCTGTTGCAACAGCGAATGCCGAGACGTCCAGTTTGGAACGTTTGCCAAACTGATACATGCCCTCCAGTTCATATAGAATGCGGTCGAAATTTCCCGCCAGCCGTCCACCCAGCGTATGTACAATTGTATCACCCTGCATGATGTTGCCTGTCGCGGTATTTGCGTCGGATACGGCGTGTCTGTTGTCCAGTCCTAAATAATATAAATCGATCAAATGATCAGGTCGCAGTTTGATGGTGCTCCAGAGACCCCAGAAATTCTGTTTTGTGTCCCAGTTATCGAAATCGCCTTTTTCGGTGCGCATCGGGCGAACCCAGAATGCATCCAGATCAATCGCGTCATTGCGCCAGAAAGTCTTGACGCCCTGGAATGTGCGCCGCGTATTTGCCCAGTCCAGCGTGGAAATCAATCGCTGGGAACCGTAGAGAAGTTCCTGGCGGCCAACCCGGACATAGACCGGCCCATTGGCATCGGCCAGCTTGATATCTGTGAACAGATTCAGTATGTCGGTATGATTTCTGTCGATTCCCGATGGCGGGAGCTCTGAGCCAAATGATCGCGCATCGATAAACTCGGTGAATAAACGCACGCGGTCCCGATACCACAAATCGGCATGAGCGCGTGTTCTTATCAAGTGATAATCATTGTTCAGACCGCTCTCGTTCAGACGGGAATCGGTTTCATGCATATACCGGTACCAGAAGCTACCACCAAATGACAGAAGCCAGTCGTCTGCAATCGGGATACGTTTAACCGGATCGAAGATGTCTGTTTCGTGCCCGGGTTTCTCGAGATAACGAAAATCGATATCGAATTGGGATGTCGTCATTAAACCGAATCTTGGATAGGGAGATACCGGTGGTTTTGACTGTTTGTTTCCGGTCAGTAAATCCAAAGCTGAGTAATAATCTGCTTGTGGTGGTGCCGGACGCGAAAACATGCCCGGTTTGGGCGGTGAAGTGACGAGAGGAACTCTGCTCCAGTCGGTGTTAGTTTTATTCAGTGCTGTTTCAGCGTCTGGTGCGGCGTTCGCAAAGACCGGTTGCGATGCCAGAATTGCGATGCTGATCAGACAGCATGTCAGCAAATAATGTTGTAATGCAGCGCCGGCCGATCCTGTAGTGTGTCCTTCAGTTAATTGCATAAGATTATTTCCTCTGGATTGCGATGACGATAAAAGCCATCGATCATCGTGTTTTTGATAAAAGACTGCAAAGATTGAAAACTTCTTTCATACAATAGATCTATCAATAATCATGCCAACTTTTAATCTATTGATTAATAAATCATTTATTTATAATGACGGTATCAGGAAATTATGATTCTTAAATTTTTGTGATACGATTCACAAAAATTTGTGATTTTTGAGATGATTGATTTTGATTTGTACTTCCGTCATTCACCGTTGTTTGCAGCGATTGCCGATGAAACATGCATCTGTCGTGATATCAATGCGGTCTGGCGGGAATATCTGGGGCTGCCGGGCGCCGATTCCGTTTCATACCCGTTCGAGGCGTTATTCAGCCGGCATGAAGATGCTGTGCTTGTCAGGCAGATTACTCAGGTCATACAGAGCGGTACCGTGATGAGCGGCAGGCCGGTATCACTGTCGCGACTGCAGCCGAAACAGGATGATGCCGGAAGCGTTGTGCTTCATGGTCTGCTGTCGGCCTGGCGCATAAAACAGGCTGGCGACAAAGGATATTACGCGCTGCTGGTGTTTGCTGAGAGAACAGAATACAGCCGTGCGATCAATCAGTTCAATCAGTTGCAAAAGATGCATGAACTGATTCTCAAAGCAGTGGGAGAAGGGATTTACGGTGTTGACGCGCAGGGTAATACAACCTTTGTCAATGAGGCAGCGACCCAGATTCTGGGATGGCGTACCGAAGATGTCATTGGAAAATCGCTGCACGATATCCACCACCATTCCTATCCGGACGGCAGGCCATACCCAAGCAGCGAATGTCCGATTTATCGTGCATTTACAGATGGCGAAATACACCGCGGAGATGATGAATTTTTCTGGCGCACAGACGGCACACTGGTTCCCGTTGAGTATACCAGTACACCTATCCGTGAGAATGGTGAATTGAAGGGGGCGGTTGTTGTTTATCGGGACATTACAGAACGCAGGAAAAACGAGCAGCAGCGCGAAGCAGCCTATCTGGAGATAAAAACCTTGAAGGAACAGCTGGAACAGGAACGTGATTACCTGCGCGATGAAATCAATATCACCGCCAATTTTGGCGAGATTATCGGTGAAAGTCAGTCCTTGAGACGTACATTGGCCCAGATAGAAGCCGTTGCCAGAACGCCGGCCAGCGTTCTGATATTAGGTGAATCAGGTGTCGGCAAGGAAATGGTCGCACGTGCGATTCATGCCAATAGCACCCGCGCCGATAAGCCACTTATTAAGGTCAACTGCGCTTCTATTCCCAAAGCGCTTTTTGAAAGTGAATTTTTCGGACATGTACGCGGTTCGTTTACCGGCGCGCATCGTGACCGGATTGGCCGGCTGCAACTGGCTGCTGGTGGTACGCTGTTTCTGGATGAGGTGGGCGAGATTCCGCTGGATTTACAGGGAAAGTTATTACGGGCTTTGCAGGAGCAGGAATTCGAGCGCGTGGGTGACGACAGAACGATAAAAGTGGATGTGCGCATTGTGGCGGCGACAAATCGCGATTTGAAAGCGGAGGTTGAAGCCGGGCGCTTTCGTATGGATTTATACTATCGGTTGAGTATTTTTCCTGTCGAAGTACCGCCACTGCGTGAAAGGACTGAGGATATCGGACCGCTGGCCATGCAGTTTCTGAAAAATATCTGTCAGGAATTCGGCCGTGACCCGCTCAACTTGACCCGCCTGCAACTTGACCAATTGAGCAATTACAACTGGCCGGGCAATATCCGTGAACTCAAAAATATTATTGAACGGGCAGTTATTCTGACAAAAGGTCAGAAGCTCAGGCTTGATCTTGCAATGCCTGATCATATCCATCGGGACACACCGGTCAATCAGCCGTCTGCCGTGTCGGCAGAAAAAACAAGGCTTCTAACCGATGCGGATTTTCGTGAACAGGAGAAAATGAATATGATCGCCGTTCTCAAAAGTACAAACTGGCGTATTTCGGGTACGGATGGCGCCGCAAAACTGCTTGGCGTTAAGCCATCTACGCTGGCTTACAGAATGAAGGTGTACCGTATCGACAAATCGGAATATCTGTGAGTATCGTTGAAAGGCAGTGTGGAAAACAGGAGTGAGTTATTGCGCTGTCAGTCAACATCCAGGAATTTAAGGACGTTCAGGATTTTCTGTCTGTCCATGCCTGATATGTTCCGCATTCCGCGCTCCGCGTATCCTGATTCTCGATGGTTCGTTGCGATTCTGCGGGGCATCCTGAAGTTTCGGGTATTCCCGCCCGCGCTATTCAGTTTATGGTTGCTTCTGCTGTCTGACTTGGCCTGTGGCTTCGACTGGTCGGTGTCGGAAATTCATTATCAGTACGGTAATCTTAAGCACCCATTTCTTCAAGAGCAAAGCGCAACGTCGGTGATCACTTTTCAACATGCGAGCGGCTGGCGTTTCGGTGATAACTTTCTGTTTTTTGATGCCGCCTTGCCGCATAGCGGCAAGGCGGATTATTATGGCGAGTATTATGGCAATCTGAGTCTGGGCAAAATTACCGGTGTCGATCTGTCAATTGGGCCGATCAGGGATGTTGGCGTGCTGATGGGAATCAACTGGTCGCCCGGATCTGATGTGCTCAAATATCTGCCGGGCATGCGTATCGCCTGGAATCTGCCTGGATTCGCGTTTCTGAACTCGGACTTTACGGCTTATATTGACGACAGTAGCGCCAGAGCGCGGGAAACCAACAGCTTCATGGTCGACATCAATGGTCGGTATCCGTTTGAATTGTTGAATTCCAGATTCAGCATAGAAGGGCACATCGAATACATCGGCGAACGGCAGAATCCGTTTGGCGTGGTGCACGCCTGGCTGTTCCATCAGATCCAGTTCCGTTATGATCTCGGGCACCGCCTGCTGGGCCGGCCACAAAAATTGTTTGTCGGAACCGAGTGGCAGTACTGGAACAATAAATTCGGAACGCGTGTGAGTGAGAATGTTTTCCAGGCGCTATTGGTCTGGCGGTTATAATTTTCAGCACTTCACGCGAAACAACCGTCAATCCGCCGGTTGATTCTGCGTTTGTTTGATTTTTGCGATGCGCGCTTCGCGTACTCTGGCATTAATGGCATTGGGCAGCAACGTATTGTCGGTGATTTTATTTCTGAGTGCTGCCGCTATTGCACCGGCGTCAACGCTTCGTGCAGCGGTAAGCGATTGGTTTAACAACGCAATCGGTAGATAGGCTCTTTCTGCATAACCGGGGCGGCCATGAAAATCGCTTGCGCAGGCCTGTATGAACAACTGAAACCGGTCAGGTTTACGGTAGGCGTCGGTTGCGTGAAAGAGGTCGGCTATGGTTGGTGCAGTCAGTTCTTCGGCGCGATGCGCTTTGCCATGATACTGCGCAACCAGTACGGCAAGATTGCGCTCATCCCTGGGCGCGCGAATACGTTCGCATAAGTTCTGCACGAGTTGAACGCTGCGCTGTTCATGACCGATATGCCGCGGCCATTCTTCCGGCGGGGTGACGCCTTTACCGAGGTCATGCAGCAGGGCGGCAAAACGTACCGGCAGAGAATAATTTCTGGAGGCTGCAAAGTCGATTACCATCATGGTGTGCACGCCGGTATCGATTTCAGGATGCGCGTGCGCGGGTTGCGGTACGCCGAACAAAACATCGATTTCAGGCAGTATGCGCGATAAAGCGCCGCATTCGCGCAACATATAGAACATGCGCGAAGGATTGTTTTCCATCAGGCCGCGGGAAATTTCCTGCCAGACACGTTCCGGCACCAGTGCCTCAACTTCGCCGTTATGTACCATATCACTCATCAGCGTGAGTGTTTCCGGTGCGATGCGGAAGCTGAAACGCGCCGCAAACCGGGCGATTCGAAGAATGCGCACCGGATCTTCCGCAAAGGCCGGACTGATATGGCGCAGAATGCCGGCTTCCAGATCGGCTACACCGTTGAATGGGTCGATGATGTTGCCGTCGGTGTCTTTGGCTATGGCGTTAATGGTCAGGTCGCGCCGCACCAGGTCTTCCTGCAGCGTGACCTGCGGTGTAGTGAAGACCTCGAATCCTTTATAACCACGCGATATTTTGCGTTCTGTACGCGCCAGTGCGTATTGTTCCTTGGTTACCGGGTGTAAAAAAACCGGAAAATCCTTGCCGACCGGACGATAACCCAGTTGAACCATCTCTTCCGGCGTGCTGCCGACAACAACATAATCGTGATCTTTTACGGGCAGACCCAACAGTTCGTCACGTACTGAGCCGCCCACCAGGTAAGTTTTCAATGTTAAGTGTATCTCTAAAAATCCAGATTTTGTCACAACACTTTGTTGCTCGCAAAAAATGTTTCCTTACATATTCATCATATGCTGCGTCAACATTTTTTGCCTGCGCCGCGTTTTGCTCATTTTCTGTTTAAAACTTTGAATTTTTAGAGACGTCCGCAAGGCAAATTAAGCGAGGCGGAGAAACCGGGTTGGCGTTTCATGGAGGATGTCATTTTTTTCCAACAAAACCCAAACGTTCTTTAAGTGTTGGCGGATTAGGGTCATGTTCCAGTACATTGGCGTAATACACCGAGTTTTTGAGTACTTTCTTGACATAGTCGCGGGTTTCGCTGAAGGGGATGGTTTCGGCGTAAACAGCGCCCTCAAGAATCTTTTCATCATCCCGCCAGCGTCTTGCGCGCCCCGGTCCGGCATTGTAAGCGGCGGATGCCAGCAGGGGCTGGTTATTCAGTGTTGTAAGTACATGTTTCAGGTAATAGGTGCCCAGCCGCAGATTGATATCGACCTGGGTCACCAGGCTTTGCTGGAAATTGTCTATGCCCAATTGCTTGGCGACCCACTGAGCGGTATCGGGCATGAGCTGCATGAGTCCTCGGGCGCCGGCGCTGGAAGTGACATCGACAAGAAACCGGCTTTCCTGGCGGATGAGACCATAAACCCAGGCTTCGTCAATGTCCTGTTCGCGCAATACGGGGCGCAGCGTTTCGCGGTGCGGTGTTGGGAAACGCAGTCGGAAATCGTGTTGTTGTGCCGTTCTGTTTGCAGTATTGATCGAACGGTCATAATGACCGTAGCGTTGCGCAACTTCGGATGCGGCCAGAAGCTGGCGGTCATCAAAATTGCGCACAGTCCAGACCCATTCCCGGTACGCCTCCGTGCGCAAACCCAGCCGGTAGAACGCCAGCGTGCGCTGAACGCCGGGCATTTTTTCCATGGCGCGTATTTCCTCAACGGTTGCCGGGCGGGAATCCTTCGCTGCGGTGAGGATGGCGCCAAGTTCTTCCTTGGCGAGTTGACCGTAATAATTATGTTCGTTGCTCAGGGAAATCAGAATCTTGTTGGCATCCAGTGACAAACCTTTGGCTTTGAGCGCCCGCGCCCGCCAGTAGCGCCATGCCCCGTCAGCCTGCTCATCGGCGGACATGCGGTGAATGGCATCCAGAACGCTGTCCCAGTCGCCCGCGCGAAGCGCGGCGCGAACCTGCCATGCCAGCAGCGTATCTGTCATCGGGTATGGTGATCGGGTTTGCTGTGCGGCTTTGAACCAGCCTAATGCGCGCGGATCATGCCGCATTGCCGCGCGGTAACCGAGTCTGGCCAGAAAATAGGACTGATCGGACGGTGATAATGCGTCCTTAATCTTCAGCCACTTTGCCAGCGCCGGATTGGTGTCATTACTGAGCAGGCGCAACAGCGCAAACAACGCTATCTCACGATCTGCGCGTGTTCTGATTTTGTTCTGCCGCGTTTTGAGATAGTGCAGCGGATTTTGCGCGGCTGCGTTTAATTCATCGCGGTTGAGTGCTTCGCTCGCGGGAATGCGGTTATTGATAAAAATCGCCATGCCAGTTTTTCCGGCCTCCAGCGCCAGCCGGATACGCGTCCATCGAGCATCGACGGTAATGCTGTTTCTGGCCATCAGCGTATTGAAAACAGGCGTGCAGCTGTCGGGCATGCTGTCCGCGGTAAACCACAATTGCCGGGCTTTCTGTTGTGCATCCATGTCATTCATTGCTATGCGGTGCTGATAGGCATAGCACATTAATTCATTATCCTTGTTTTCGAGTTTTTCAAATTCGCTTTCAAACAGCGCCCATTGCTGGTTCTGGGCAAGCAGCTTGAGCCAGTCGGCGCGTAATCGTTCAGCAATCAGCGTGTCGTGATGACGCGCCAGAAAATCGCGTATCGTGGCAGTGTCGACTGACCGCAGATACAGACGGAACTGGTAGAAATCGACATAAGGCGCGAGAACATGGTTTTGCAGCAATCTGGCTTTTTCGGCCAGTAACACTGCGTTGCCATCCTGGAACGCTTTGCGTGCGATGAGAAAATCCTCATCGCGCTGGGTGGATGGGTTTGCCAGTGCGGCAGTAAATACACTGGTCTGGATAAGAATGAAAAAACTGATCAGGAATTTGTTCATGATATGGAAAATACAGGCTAAACGTAAAAAACCAGATGCGGTGGAACCACTGATTTTGTCATGGTCAGCGTTTTCCCTGAAACTGCCTTGTTATAACTGTGAAGGTTGTATTAACACTTTCGTGTTAATGCGAAATTATCGCAGTAATTATCCATAGATCATCTCTAAAAGATCAAATTTGCGGGCATCCGCTTCGCGGACTGCCTGCTTGTCGCGACTCGTCAAAACACTGTGATATTCGCAAAAAATGCCTGCTGACATATCGATCATATATTGCGTTGCCATTTTTTTGCAACACTGGATTTTCAGGAGCAGCCCGTACAGAAATAATTACCACGATAGCTCATCGCGAACTTTTCTCGAATGTAAGTTAAATCCGGGGTACTGGTCAGGTTACGCCTTGTCCCAGCATGGCATCGGCGACTTTGACAAAACCGGCAATATTGGCGCCGTCCACATAGTTGACGCTGCCATTCGACTTGGTTCCGTATTGCAGACAGGATCGGTGAATGGCCTGCATAATTTCGAGCAGACGCGCATCGACTTCCTCATGTGTCCAGGAGAGGCGCATGGCATGCTGGCTCATTTCCAAGCCGGAAGTGGCTACGCCGCCGGCGTTGCTGGCTTTGCCCGGTGCGTACAGTACGCCGTTGTGCTCAAAGCATTCCACTGCTTCGGCTGTCGATGGCATGTTAGCCCCTTCAGCCACGCAAATGACACCATTTTTGACCAGTGTTTTTGCGTCTTCCTCGCTGATTTCATTCTGTGTCGCGCAAGGCAATGCAACATCAACCGGGATGTGCCAGGGTTTGGTATCAGGCAGGAAAGTGGCCTTGACGCGCCGGGCGTATTCGTCGACGCGGCCATATAAATGGTTCTTAACCTCGGATAATTCAGCGAGTTTTTCTGTGGTGAAGCCGTCTTCATCCACCACTGTACCAGTTGAGTCTGAGACGGTTACTACTTTGGCGCCGAGAGTCATGGCTTTTTCAATGGCATACTGCGCTACATTGCCGGAACCGGATATCGATACGCGCATGCCGTCGAATGAGCGTCCGGCATGCTTGAGAACCTCCTGCGCAAAGTAGACGGTTCCGTATCCTGTTGCTTCCGGGCGCACCAGCGATCCACCAAAACTGAGGCCTTTTCCGGTGAAAATACAGTCTGAGCGATTGAGCAGTTTTTTTACCATGCCCGCCATATAGCCGACTTCGCGTCCGCCGACACCGATATCGCCCGCAGGAACATCAGTGTCCGAGCCGATATGGCGAAACAGTTCACTGGCGTAAGCCTGGCAGAAGCGCATGATTTCGCCAGGACTTCTACCTTTGGGATCAAAATCCGCGCCGCCTTTTCCGCCGCCCATGGGTAATGTGGTCAGCGCATTTTTAAAAGTCTGTTCAAACGCCAGGAATTTGAGGATCGAAAGATTAACTGAAGGATGAAAGCGCGTGCCGCCTTTGTAAGGGCCGATAGATGAGCTGTGCTGGATACGATAACCGCGATTTACTTTAACTTCACCCTGATCGTCCACCCACGCAACACGGAAAATGATGACGCGTTCAGGCTCTACCAGACGATCCAGCACGCCATGTTCGGCGTAGCGCGGGTTTTCGGTGATAAAAGGCCAGAGACTGCCCATGACTTCCTTTACAGCCTGTATGAATTCCGGCTGGACAGGATTGCGCCCTGCGACATAGTCACAGAATTCCTGAAAATTATTATATTTCATCGTTTGATTTCCCCGGTATAAGAAAGGTTATTCATGAATGCCTAATTCTGCCAAATAAATGCATGGGTTGCACTGTATTTTTGTTAAAAAAAGTAAAAAGGGTGCTTTTTCGTCATTATGCCTTTGATCGGTGTGCAATATGATGGAAAATGTATACGCATTCAAAGCTGAATTGATATGGATGGGTTATAGTCGAGATGAAAAAATTTTCCAGAAGAAATGTGATCCGATTGGGACTGGCAGGCACAGCTTTCAGTATGACCGGTGTGACGCAAAGCTGGGGGCGGGCATTGCTAATGCCAACGCCTGCCGAGGTGGAAGGCCCTTTTTATCCGGTAGCGGATCAGGCTGACAAAGACGCGGACATGACCCGGGTTGCGGGACGCACCGGTATGGCAAAAGGAGAGGCGATCATTATTGAGGGTGCGATAGCGGATATTTCCGGAAAACCGGTTGCTGATGCCGTGATTGATATCTGGCAGGCAAACGCGGCAGGTCGGTACAATCATCCACGCGACCCGAATTCGGCGCCGCAGGATCCCGATTTTCAAGGATGGGCCGTTATCCGGAGTGATGCAAAAGGACATTATCAATTCATAACGGTGAAACCCGGCGCTTATCCGGCGACAAAAACATGGATTCGTCCGCCGCATATTCATTTCAAAATTTCCAGACACGGTTTTCAGACACTGATAACTCAAATGTATTTTCCTCATGAATCGCTCAATGAGACCGATTTACTGTTGCGCAGCAAATCCGCAAGGCAACAGTCGGCGATGATTGCAACAACAGATGGTAAGCACGGAAATTTAACCGTTTATACCTATAATATCGTCCTGACGCCAGTGGAGCGCTAGAACACAGGTGTGTAACGATACAAAAGTTATTTTATAAGGGGATGACATGATTTTGGTCGGGTCATTCGGATCGGATGAGACTTGACGCGATTGATTATAAAAAAATCATCGCACGTCCGGATCTGCTGGCGCAGATTGTCAGTATTGATGCGGGCTCTGAAAAATGTTTTCAGGAGATGGACCAGCTGGTTCGTTCGGATCAGGGAAGTGTATCGTTCGTGCTCAGGGTGGCTAATTCCGCGATGTATAGCCGTGGTAAGCCGATCAAGACAATTCCGCATGCCATTAGCCTGCTGGGCGTCAACATTATCCGTTCTCTTGCGATACTTTCTGTTTCGCGGGCCATTTTTACGAGAAGCAGAAACGCACTCTTCCAGAAACATGTCTGGCAGCATTCATTGCTGACCGCGCTTGCCTGTCAGCAAATATGTTTTGAGGCGGGCGAGTCAAAGTTAGCCGAGGAGGCCTTTGTTGCCGGATTGTTGCACGATATTGGAAAAGTGCTGTTGAATTACAATTGCCCGGATGATTATCCGGTCATTCTGGGCTATGTGCTCAAGCATTCCTGTTCGTGCGCCGAAGCGGAGCGAAAATTTCTGGATATTAATCATAATGATGTGGGCGTGCGTGCTGTTGTTGAATGGAAGCTGCCGAGCTATTTTGCCGATTATGTCGGAATTGATCTTGAAGTATTCCATCCCGGTCAGGCAGATAACAAGGTCTTGTTTTTTCTGGCTATCGCGAATTGCCTGATAAAAAACGCCGGATTTGGGGCGCATATGCTGACGCTGACAGAGCGCAGGGAGAGACTAATGCGCCTAGGTATCAATGAGAGGCTTTGCATGCTTCTGCTGGAAGATGGTTTTCTGCAAAAGTTACAGCGAAACGATATTTATCTTCACAGTCTCTAGGCATCTGCCTGAGTGAAAGTTAATCTGCTTCACCAATTCGAGAAAATCCGCGTTCGTTATTTTGTTTGTCTGGCGTGCCGCGATTGCTTAAGTCGGGCAAATGCCTGGTCATACAACAACCGTTTGAATGATTTTATATGACGCCAACAATAAAGCCCGATCTGGAACATAGCATTGTCATTACTTCGATGACGCAAAACATCTGGGATGATATTCGGGTTAGAACAGCGCTGTCACTTGACCAGTATAAACTCGGACAGCTGTTTGAGCCTACCGTTTTTCTGCTTCACCAGCTGATCGCCAGTTCGATCAAAGCGCTGCATTATAACGTCTTCAAACAAAATATTCAAAATGATTTCGATCTTGTGGACATTGCTCACGAGGTTGAATTCAACGCATTGTTCGACAGCGAAATCAGTGAACACGGTGACAAAAACATCGCCAAATTCTGTAAAGAGAACAATCTGTGTGTGACTTTGTCGTTTCCTGGTACGGAAGACGTCATTGCGGTGATCTGCGCGCCATGTTTCTGCGATCACGCCGTCAAGCCGAGCGGCAAATTAATCGAAGCGCTGGGCTATCGGCTGGATATTCAGAAAACCGCCGGTCAGCCGGATTTTTACTCAGCCGTGCTCTACAGGCATGGCGCGAATCCGGGTGCATTCAAATCACCGGTGTTGATGTCCAGGCGTGACAAAGAGGCAAGTTTCCTGAATATTTTTTCGCAGCTTTCCTATGACATCATTTGTTTTAACCGTTCGGGAACGATTCACGCGATGTCGCCATCGCTTTTATCGCAACTTGAACTGGAGGAAAGTGTAGCTTCGGTTGAATTATTTGCCGGTACTATTCCACAGCATTTTTACAATGATGTGATCTGGGGCGTGGCTACGGATTCATCGCAAGGTAAATTCGAGAATTACCGGGTGCGTATCAAAATCGGCAATGCCGATGCGGCATCGATGCTTTTTAATGTCAGCGGTTTCAGGGACAGTCATGGCATGATTCATACACTTTGGCAGAAAATAGCTTTGGACGGAAAAAACAGCAGCGGACTTTCGGAAGGTTCCATAATGAATGAAGCCAAGGTACATAACATAACCCGCCACTATGTTCCGCAGCTTGTTGAACGAAAAGCCAGAGAAGTTGTCCGGCTGGGCGGCCATCTGCTCAGTGACGAGGAGTGCCATATCGCCATCCTGTTTTGCGATATCGTGGACTTCACCACTTACGTTGAAAAGAATGAAAAAGAAGAGTCCATTATTCACACACTCAATTCCATTCTGCGCCGGATATCGCTTTCCGTAAAAAAGCATGGCGGATTTATCGATAAATTCATGGGTGACTGTATTATGGTGCTGTTTCGCAATCCACGCGCCGCCGTCACTGCCGCGCTAGAAATGCAGAACCATTCAACCGATATCAATCGCCTGCGGCGTCTGGCTAATCTTGATCAATTGCTATTGCGCATCGGTATTCATTGGGGCAAAGTGGCGATCGGCAATGTCGGTACGCCTGAGCGGCTGGATTGGACAGCCATAGGCGATGTGGTCAACACCGCGTCGCGTATCGAAAAAAACTGCCTTCCAGATCATGTGCTGATCAGCCAGAGCCTGCGCGATGCCATTGAAGCCGATGGAAAGCCGGGTTTCAAATGTGGCGAAACATTCAGTCTCGCCGTAAAAGGAAAGAAAAACGAGTTGACCGTGTGCTATGTTTATCCGGCTGAGTAGTGCGTTGTTTGCATCGGGTGGAATGTATTGCGTACCGTCTGCGCAAATTATTCCGCTCCGGATGAAGCCATGGACTCCAGCGTCTCCAGTTCCGTCGCAGTGAATCCGGCCTGTTGCCTGGCTTCGTGGTAAAAGGGCGCGGACAGCTGTCCGGAAAAATACTGGCTGAGTAAATCCCGGAATGTCTGCGCGCTATCAAGGTGGCGCTGATCGCAGAAATATTTAAACCAGCACGATCCGATTTTTACATGCCCGATTTCATCGTGCAGAATAATTTCCAGAATGGCCGCCGTTTTTTCTTCCTGCACGGCGCGCAGGCGCTTGATGATGCCGGGCGTGACATCCAGTCCTCTGGCTTCCAGTACGCGCGGCACGAGCGCCATCCGCACCATGGGATCAGAATCCGTTTTTCTAGCCATCTCCCACAGACCGTTATGCGCCGGGAAATCGCCGTAATCGTGACCCAGTTCGTTCAGACGCGCGCGCAGGAGCTGAAAATGATAAGCTTCTTCACGGGCAACCTGTACCCAGTCGTTGTAAAACGATCCGGGTAATCCGCGAAACCGGTATACGGCATCCCACGCCAGATTGATCGCGTTGAATTCAATATGCGTGACGGCATGAATCAACGCCGCGAGCCCGGCTTTTGTACCCAGCCGCCGTTTGGGCACATTGCCCGGCAGCACAAGCTCTGGCCTGACCGGACGCCCAGGTTCATCGATGGATTCGGGCTCGCCTGCCGATGCGAGCGTCAACAGGCCATCGCGCCATTGTTTTGCAGATAATTCGGTAAACCGTACCTTGTCTTCCGGCGCACACGCTTGCAGGCAACGATATGCAGCGTCGAACAAAGATTCTGTGTTGTTATTCATCCGGTTCCCGGTGCTGCTGATCTGAAAAACCCAATTGGATAAAGTTTAGCGTATGCAGCACTTCCCGATCAATAAAACAGTCTATTCTCGGACGTCGCTCCCAGACTGAGCGCGTGCGGAAAGCACTTTTGCGTGGCCTGCGACAGCTGGTTCTCAACTGTCTTCGACCACACATTTCATACCTGCTTAATACCCAGAGGATTCTGATTTCTCTTGCTTTCTTTGCTGGTATTTTTCACGCCACTTTTCCTGGCGGCGCTGCTTCATTTCTTCCAGCTTGGTATTTTGCTCAGGGGTCAATATGGTCTGCAACTGCGATTGAGTTTCCTGATGGAGCGCTCTGTGTTTCTCGCCTTGTTCCTTGAAAAGCGCATCAATTTTGACTTTCTGATCTTCGCTTAATCCCAGTTCGCTATTGAGTCGCTCAATTTTCTTGGCGCGATATTGTTCATGATCACCCTTTCCGCCTGGATATGCCACTGCTGACAAAGGAAGCGCCAAAGCGATTACCATGCTGATAAATTTAATGTTCATAGCGTAGTTCTCCTTATTTATATTAAATTAAAGAGCTGCGTTTCCGCTGCTCTTGAGAATAACTATACGCAGTAAATGCGTAAATATTTTGCAGCGATTGTGGAAAAAATGTGAAAGATAAGAATACGTTCAAATTCAGAGCGATCAAAACTGTATCTTTCTAATCGAAATTTTGCGCGTCATACCGATAACCCGCACCATAAACTGAATGAATCACTTCTTTCCCCGGAATCAGTTCAGCCAGTTTCTTTCTCAATTTCTTGATATGGCTGTCTATCGTTCTATCCGAAACAATGCGCTGATCCTGATAGATCAGATCCATCAATCTGGAACGCGAAAAAATGCGCCCTGGATGCTGATACAACGCGTGGAGCAACTGGAACTCAACCGCCGTCAATTCGATTTCCTGGTCATCGTATTGCACTTTAAAGCTTTGCGGATGCAGCCTGAGCACCTGCTCGGCCGTACTCTCGGCTTGCGGCTGCAATCTGCGCAGCACGGCCTTGACGCGCGCGACCATTTCCCGTGGACTGAAAGGCTTGCAGATATAATCATCCGCACCCATTTCCAGACCGAGCAAACGGTCAATTTCCTCAATGCGAGCGGTGACGATAATGATCGGCACCTGACTGAAACTGCGAATGTCACGGCAGATATCAAGACCGTCGCGGCCCGGTACCATCAGATCAAGCAGCACCAGGTCGGCCCCGTTGTCTTTGAGCCAGGGCACTACTGCCAATCCCTGGCTTAAGCAATGCGTCTGGAAACCGGCATGATGCAGGTAATCGGCCTCCAGGCTGGCCAGCTTGGGTTCGTCCTCGACGATCAGGATACGGTTCATGATGCAACTGGCAATGCAATACGCATCGCAAGCCCTCCCAGATCCGAATGGGCTGCCGAGAGCGTTCCTTCATGTGCCTTTACGATATTGGTGCATATCGCCAGACCCAGACCGGCGCCGCCTAAATGCCGGTTACGCGATCTGTCGACACGATAGAAGCGATCAAACAGATGCTCGATATCCTGTGCTGAAACGCCGGGACTGCTGTCCGTGAATTCAATCAGCAATTCATCCTTGATACGCTGAATCGTAACCGCCATCTGGCCGCCCGGATCGGTATGATTCAGGCTGTTCGTGAGTAAATTACGGAACAGTTGCGATAATCGATCCGGATCCGCGTTGACTCGCACGGGTTTTGGCAGCCGATTCGTCAATTTAACGTTGATCCGCTTCTGATTGAAATCGGGAACAAAGGCTGCGAGGTCTTCCTGCAGGATCGGCACCGGGTCGAGTAAAACTTTCCGGTAACTCAAGGCACCCTGATCGGACAGCGCCAGTTGATAAAGATCTTCTGTCAAACGATTGAGCCGCATCACATCACCGGACAACGATTTAATCGCCTCATAGGTCAGCGGGCGTATGCCATCCGTGATCGCCTCCAGTTCACCGCGCAGTACAGAAAGTGGCGTGCGCAATTCATGGGAAATATCCGCCACCCACCGTCTGCGGCTTTGCTCTGCCTGCTCCAGCGCAGCCGCCATATCATTAAAATTGCGCGCCAGTTGCCCCATCTCGTCGTTGGATTCAACCGGCAGCCTGACTTTGTAATCGCCAACCGCAAGCCTTTGCGCCGCCGCAGTAATACCTTTAAGCGGGCGGCCAAGGTGATAAGCCAGAAACCAGGCGATCAACGCGGAAAGCGCTACCATGACCAGGGCAATCCAGAAAAATAAATTGGCCTGCCGTTCCATAAAATAGATATCGCTCGCCTGGCTGACCGGATTGCCTGGTAGAAGTCCGACATAACCCACGGTCTGATCATTAGACCGGATCGCATACAGGCGCAACTGGGAAAGCAATTTCTCGCGCCCAAACAATATCGACTTGTCCGCGTTTAACAGCATTATGCGTAAACCGAATGGCGGCCACCTGTGGTTCATTTTTTCTGGCAATGTCGCCGGCGGCCATTGCTGAGCGGCTTCGCGTTGTGCCTGCTTGATGATCCATTTAGGCGGGTGATGCCGATGCGGATCGGCGCGCCACAACAATGAAATCCATTTGAGTTTGTTTTCAGCCAGCGTTTCCCAGCCATGATGCTCTGCGTAATACTCTTCCAGCACATCGATAATTTTATCCACTCGCTCCAGTTGCCTTTTTTCAACAAACTCGGCAAATCCTTTCTCGAGTGACCAACGGGTAAAGAAATGCATGCCCATCACCACCAATAAAGTGGTCAGCAGAAAGGTCAGGAATAATTTGACTCGGATTGACATAGAACATTGCTCACTTTCCAGCTTGCGCAGGAGAATCTGGCAAGATTCAGGATGAAATAATTCAGTTAAATTGATAGCCAGCGCATCAGGCTGTCTGTCGATAGCGCTTTTCAATAGCCTGTTAAATTGGTGACAACGGATGCAAATCCGATTGTCCTGCGTGATTGTGTAAAAAATATGAATAGCTCAAACTGCATGCATGGTTTGATGAGAGAGCAGACGAGAGTCTGTTCTTTTGTGCTGTAATTTCTATTGCGAGCTCGCGCTGTTTGATGGCTGATCTATATTTAATATTAGCCGGTCCAATTTTATTGGAACTATCTGGCTTGTGACAGTTTTTCTCGGAATTTTCATGTATTTTTGTAAATGTGGTAATGCAAGGTTTGATACCTCGGATTTTCTTGACCAAGTCAGTGATTACTTCTGGCAGCAAAAAAGCGAGCTTCCTTTTTTATTGATTCAACTTTTGATGACACTGATCTCTCTTGTGCCTTGTAACGTCGCAATAATCAGCACTTGACAGGAGATCGGACGGAGCAGAGGTGCAGGGGATTAGCTGTCAAGCGTTAGGTTCATTGCTTTGTAGGAACGCAGATGCTGTGCGCTTAAACTCTTCGGGCAAATAAGCCGGTACAAAGTCGTGAAGAAATATGAGTCCAATATTTATTCGCTCTCGGTCGGTTGTTCCGTCGTGCAAGAATCGGCTTGATCAGCCTGGAATCGTTCGTTGCCGACTCTTGAAGTGTTGGCTGCCATCGAGAAGATCAAGTAGGAGTGCTACTTCTGTACGCTGGCATTATACGTCCGGATGACGCCCTTTTATTGAAACAGGCGCTGGATACTGCGCCAGAAATGCTGGTGCAGGAGCGGATTGTTCCGGCGCTGCTGGTCGGGTTTGTTAACATCAAGGATTTTTTCCTGTTCGAACGCGGCGTGTCGTTGTAGATTCCGGAAAACCATAAGCCTGCCATCTACCAGCGCGTTCGAGAAGGGGGCTGCGAACATGGTTTGGGCGCGACCTTGGGAGCGCTTGCGGGCTTGCCTTGCGACATACGACTGGAACCGCTGCGGTTGCCAGGCTGGCTCGAACGGGCATTCTTGTTTCGGCGCTGACTGTCGCGCCCCTGCGGCGGACGCGGGGGGCGCTCGTCGGACATCAGGTCGGCCTTGGCGGGCGGCACGAAGCCGGGCTCGATTTCCACCCGAACGATCGCACGCTTGATTAGCTTCTCGATGTCACGCAGATAACCGACTTCCTCTTCGTCGACCAGCGACAGCGCCGAACCGGTTGCACCCGCGCGGCCGGTGCGGCCGATGCGATGCACGTAGTCTTCCGGCACGTTGGGCAGCTCGAAGTTGACCACCTGCGGCAGCTGGTCGATGTCGATGCCGCGCGCGGCGATGTCGGTGGCCACCAGCACGCGCACGCTGCCGTCCTTGAAGCTCGCCAGCGCCTTGGTGCGCGCTGATTGGCTTTTGTTACCGTGAATTGCGGCGGCGTCGATACCGTCCTTGTTGAGTTTCTCGGTGAGCTTGTTGGCGCCGTGCTTGGTGCGAGTGAAGACCAGCACCTGATGCCAGCCGTGGTGCCTGATCAGGTGCGCCAGCAGATCGCGCTTATGTGCCTGCGGCACGCGGTGCATCGATTGCTCGACAACTTCGACCGTGGTGTTGCGGCGCGCGACTTCGATGCTCTTCGGGTTGTGCAGGAGGTTGTTGGCGAACGCGCGGATTTCGTCGGAGAAGGTCGCCGAGAAGAGTAGGTTCTGGCGCTGCTTCGGCAGCACGGCGAGCACCTTCTTGATGTCGCGAATGAAGCCCATGTCGAGCATGCGATCGGCTTCGTCGAGCACCAGAATTTCAACATCGGACAGGTCGGCTGTCTTTTGATTCAGGTGGTCGAGCAGTCGACCCGGCGTGGCAACGAGGATATCCACGCGTGATTTGAGCGCCTTGAGCTGCGGGTTGATGTTGACACCGCCGAACATCACCATCGAGACGAGTGGCAGGTATTTACCATAGGTTTTGACCGATTCTTCGACTTGCGCGGCAAGTTCGCGCGTCGGCACCAGGATCAGGCAGCGTGGCCGGCCGGGCTTCGGTGCCTGTGCAGCGCGCGTCGATAGATGATGCAGAATCGGCAGGGTAAAGCCGGCGGTCTTGCCGGTGCCGGTTTGCGCGGCGGCGAGCAGGTCACCGCCCGCCAGCACTTGCGGAATCGCCTGAGCCTGAATGGGGGTTGGCGTGGTATAGCCGGCTTCGGCGATGGCACGCAAAATTGGTTCGGCCAGCGCGAGGCTGGCAAAGTTTTTTTCAACAGTCATGTAGTAGTTTCCTGCGACGGCCTGTTGCGCTTGTGGCAACACCAATCGAGGCAGACGAATAGGGGATCGTGAGATCGGGGATAAAAGCGCCGCGCACCGATTGGTTGGGTGCGGGTGTGCGCACTATACCGGTGATATCCCGGCGCGGCAATGTATTTCTTTTCCGCAGGCGGAAAAGGGAAAGAGTCGGTGTGTGCCAGTCATTTTTCGATGTGCGGGGTGGTGGGCGGCGCAGATTTCTAACTTGTGGCCTCTGTCGTATGAGGCGGCGCCCTGCCCCGTGAGCTAACTGCTTCCCATGGGGCGTGCGGATGGATAGCGGCGCGCATTCATTCAGCCATACATGGATGCCCACATTCTGCCAGACATTCAATCGATGAATTTGAGGACGATATTGCAGTCATACGTCCGGATTCCATGCGAGGCACTTGTCTCTGTCCCTGATGGAATCCGCCGCGTAGCCTCCCTATCACATCAACGTGCTGCAATGCATTTGGCCTATTTTAGGTTCAATTACTCACGGTCTGGCCTGTCTTGCAATCGATGGTATGAAAGCCATTGGTTCCGTTCACGCAGCTGGCAGTTTTCTTCTGTCGCTGTAGCAGTCTTTCAGGTTTTTCCGCGGCTTGGTGTGTTTTTATTATCTTCTTGCAGAACTTCCAGATCATTGCCTATCTGTCTTATTTATTTGCAATTTTTTGTTTGAAATTTGCTTCTGATGGACGCTCTTTAAGTCTTTGTCATATAAATAAATTTATCGTTCTTTTTCTTGACGATTCGCTTTTTTTTTATTAAAGTGGGATGCAGTTGTAGAAAAGTAGTAAACAGTGGAAAAAAGTGGGATAAATTGATTTTATGTAACTATGAGCCAATGACATGTTTCGTGGCATAACGCAGCTTAGCTTAGACGTGAAAGGCAGAATCGCGATACCGGTAAAGTATCGCGGTGAGCTGGTTGCGCAGTGTTCCGGACGCTTGATTGTGACGGCCGATCCTTCGCGGTGTTTGCTGATTTATCCTCAGCCTGCCTGGGAACCCATCGAGCGGAAGTTGAGTGCCCTTCCCAGTTTTAATCCTGCAACGCGCAAACTGCAGCGTCTGTTGATTGGTAGCGCGAACGATGTGGAGATGGATAGTGCCGGTCGTATTCTGGTTGCACCGCCTTTGCGAAGTTTTGCGGGTTTGTCTAAGGAGGTCGTGTTGGTGGGGCAAGGCGAGAAGTTTGAGTTGTGGGATGAGCAGCAGTGGAATCTGGAGATTGAAGGCGCGTTGTCTTTTAGTGAAGGTGATATGCCGCAGGAATTGGAAGGATTTTCACTTTGATCAGGTGGTAATGGTTTGTCGGATCACGTTACCGTGCTGCTTCATGAGGCTGTGGATGCGCTGTCGATCAAGTCGGATGGAATCTATGTTGATGGAACATTCGGGAGAGGCGGGCATAGTCGGCTGATTCTGTCACGCCTGAACGAAAAGGGTTGCCTGATTGCGTTCGACAGGGATCTTGCGGCAGTAGAAGCGGGAAAAACTGATTTGGTGCCGGGTAATCCGAATTTTAGTATTTTGCATAGCCATTTTTCGCAATTGCAACGGGAGGTGCTGAAGATTGGTGTGCACAAAATAGATGGCATCCTGCTGGATCTGGGGATTTCCTCGCCTCAGTTGGAGGCAGAAAGAGGATTTAGTTTTCGCGCCGACGGTCCGCTGGATATGCGTATGGATACAAGCCGGGGACAGACAGCGGCGCAGTGGTTGGAAACAGTTCCGGAAACGGATTTAGAAAGGGTGATTAGAGAATATGGCGAAGAACGGTATGCTGGGTCGATTGCAAGAGCGATTGTTGTGGCAAGAGCGCGGCAGTCTATTGTTACCACACTGCAACTTGCCGAGATTGTTGCAGCGGTCGTCCGCGCACGTGAGCGCAAGCGCGAAAGCAAGCAGAATCCGGCGACGCGCACTTTTCAGGCGATACGCATCTTTATCAATCAGGAGCTTGAGGAGCTGTCGCTAGTTTTACGGCAAAGTGTGGATCTGTTAAATCCAGGGGGGAGGCTTGTTGTGATCAGCTTTCATTCGCTGGAGGATAGAATGGTTAAACGGTTTATGCGGGCGGCTGCAAAAACCGATTCCGTGCCGCGTGGTATTCCGCTGCGCGAGGTGGAGAGGCTGCGATTTGGGCAGCCGCTGTTGAAAGTCATAGGTAGGGCGGTACGTCCGGGTGAGCGGGAGGTCGCGGAGAATAAGCGATCACGAAGTGCTGTCATGCGAGTAGCTGAGCGGATTGATTTTAAAACGGTGGTGTGAGTTTCAGATGTTTAAATTTAATCTATTTCTGGTGTTGGCCCTGGTGATTTGCGCGCTGAGCGTGGTTTATGCGCAGAATGAGGCGCGCAAACTCAACATGGCGCTGGAAAATGAGCGGAATATAGCGCGCAAATTAAACCTTGAATGGAAAAAATTGCAACTCGAACAAAGCACGCTGATTGCGCGCCGAAAAATTGAAAATGAGGCCAAGCGGTTTCTGGATATGGACTTGCCGTCACCCAATCATGTGCAGATTATTTCTTCAGCAAAAATAAACGACCCACAGATAGCGAAGGTGCAATATGCTGAATAAAATCGACCAGCTGACGCCGCAACTGAGATTGAAGTCCTGGCGTGCAATGATGCTGTTCGGTTTTTTGATTCTGGGATTGATCGGTTTGATTGCAAGAGCTGTTTTTTTGCAGGGTGTGAACAATGACTTTCTGCAAAAAGAGGGTGCCGCGCGGTATAGCAAAGTTGTCGAGATGAGCGCTGACCGTGGCATGATTAAAGACCGCAATGGTGAAATACTGGCGATCAGCGCTCCGGTTGCTTCGGTTTATGCGGATCCTAAATTGATCGAGATAACGCCGGATCAGCTTGAGCAGCTGGCGCGTTTATTGCATATGGAAAAATCCGAGATAGAGCGCCGCATATACCGTAAGAAAGGGCGGTTTGTGTATCTTAAGCGCTGGATTGTTCCTGAGATTGCGGAGCGTATTGCAGATCTCAAAATTAAAGGTATTGCATTTGAAACAGAGTTCAAGCGTTACTATCCTGAGGGGGAGGTGGCGGCGCATATCGTTGGTTTTACCGATATTGAAGACCGCGGGCAGGAGGGTGTTGAGCATGGATGGAATGCAGTACTGACCGGGGAAATAGGCAGGCGGCGCGTGATTAAGGATAATAAGGGCCGTATTGTCGAGGATGTGGAGAAAATTCGCGCTGCCAGGCAAGGCCAGGATCTTGTGTTGTCGCTGGATAGAAGAATTCAGCACATCGCGCACCAGGAACTGAAGCGCGCGGCTATCAAGCATCAGGCGACAGCCGGCAGCATTGTTGTGCTCGATGCACAAAGTGGAGAAGTGCTGGCGCTATCCAACTTTCCCGTTTACAACCCAAACTCGGCCATAACCCGGGAAATGATTGACAATCGTATCCTGGTAAATCGCGCGGTGGTGGATACCTATGAACCGGGATCAACACTTAAGCCGTTTCCGATTGCTGTGGCGATAGAGACCGGGCTGGTTAATCCTGAAACGGTTGTGCAGACTGCGCCGGGTACATTCAGGGTTGGTCGTTCGACCATTCGTGATGTCAGCAATAAAGGATTGCTGACGGTTGCTGAAGTCTTGCAGGTATCCAGCAACGTCGGTACGGTTAAAATAGCGCTGTCGATGCCTGCGCAGACATTATGGGAAATGTACAACAATGTTGGGTTTGGCCAGCTGATCAGTACCGGTTTTCCCGGAGAAGCCAGTGGCGTGTTACGGCCTTACAATAAATGGCGTCCGATTGAGCAGGCAACCATGTCATTTGGCCATGGATTGTCGGTGAGTTTACTGCAGGTGGCGCGCGCCTATACGATTTTCACTACGGGCGGTGAAATAAAGCCGGTTTCGGTGTTAAAGCAGGATTTTCCGGTGATGGGTCAGCGTGTCATTTCCAGAAAAACGGCGCTTGCGGTCAGTCAAATGCTGGAAATGGCAACACAGTCAGGCGGTACAGCGCCGCTTGCCCGGGTGGCTGGGTATCGTGTGGCTGGCAAGACAGGTACGGCGCATAAGCTGATCGACGGAAAGTATGCCAAGAATCGTTATGTTTCCTCATTTGTCGGTTTTGCTCCAGTGTCAAATCCGCGCCTGATTGTGGCGGTGGTGCTGGATGAACCGTCTGCCGGAAAATATTTCGGCGGTGCGGTTGCCGCGCCAGTGTTCAGTCAGGTGATGACGACAGCGTTGCGATTACTGAATGTACCGCATGATGCACTTTCTGGCGAAGTAGCCGCTGCGCCGGTACACTTTTCTGCTGGCGGTGACGGATGAATCAATTTATGGCTGAAAGATCAAGCAAGGCGTTTGACTGCCATCAGCTAGACAAGCTCGGTGTTTCGATTGAACGGCTTGTTACGGACAGTCGTCAAGTGCTGCCCGGAGACACATTTCTGGCAATTTCAGGATCGAGAACAGATGCGCGCAAACTGATACCGCAGGCTATTTTGGCTGGCGCAAATGCAGTGATATGGGAGTCGAACAACTTTTCATGGAACCCGTCATGGCAGGTGCCGTCGCTGGGAATTCCCGGGTTGCGCGGAAAAGCCGGATATATTGCAGATTGTGTGTATGGTCATCCATCCGAAAAACTGTGTGTTACCGGGTTTACCGGCACCAACGGTAAAACATCATGCAGTCACTGGTTTTCGCAGGCGATGAATGTGCTGCACAGGAAAACAGCTGTGATGGGGACATTGGGAAGTGGCTTTGCCGGTGAACTGGAGGCATCGGCCAATACGACGCCGGACCCTGTGATGCTGCAAAAGAATCTGGCGCAGTTTTTGCATAATGGCGCTACGCATGTGGCAATGGAGGTGTCTTCACACGGCATTGAACAGGGACGCCTGAATGGCACGACACTTTCGGTTGCGGTATTAACGAATCTGTCACGCGATCATCTGGATTATCACAAAAGCATGGATGCCTATGCCGAATCGAAGGCGCGGTTGTTTTTCTGGCCGGGACTGAAGTGTGCGGTGCTCAATCTGGATGATGTGCTGGGCGTGGAATTGTTTCAGCAACTCGCCCCCAAATCTGTGCAAATTATCGGTTATAGCTTTAGAAAGGATGCAGTGAAAGGCTGTTCCGGGCGGTGCAGCATCGTATATGGCTGTAATCTCAGAGCGGATATGCATGGAATGTCGCTTGAAATCGAATATCAGGGAGGGCGGGTCGCACTGAGTGTCGATCTGGTCGGTAAATTTAACGCAGTAAATTTGCTGGCGGTGACGGCGGCATTGCTTGCCTGCGGTATACCATTTGCCGACGCGGTGAATGCGTTGCGCTTTGTTAAACCGATCCCGGGACGTATGGAAAAGTTTGGCGGGGGAAAATACCCCATTGCGATAGTCGATTATGCGCATACACCGGATGCGCTGGAGAAAGTATTGTCCACCCTGCTCGACATGCTGCATCTGCAGATTACAGCTAATCGGGAGCATAATCGTAAAGCCGGGCGATTGTTTTGCGTGATTGGCTGCGGTGGCGAGCGTGATCGCGGCAAGCGCCAGCTGATTGGGGAAGTGGCGGTGCGTTTTGCGGATGAAGTGATTTTTACCAGCGACAATCCACGCAGTGAAGATCCGCGCGAGATTATCCAGGACATGATTGGAACGCTGGATAATGAAAATATGCAGATTGAAATTAACCGGGAACTGGCTATTTATCAGGCGGTCAGCAGCGCATCAGCAGGCGATATTGTATTGATTGCCGGGAAAGGACATGAAATGTATCAGGAAATCAGTGGACAGAAAATCCCATTCAGTGATGCGCTGACTGTTCAGCAAGTGCTGAGCGATTTGTCGGATAAAGAAGGGGGGCAACAAGCATGATGCGGTTGCAGGAAGCGGCCGAAGTGTTGAGTGCTCGCCGGCAGGGTAATGATGTAATGTTTGCCGGAGTGAGCACAGATAGCCGTACTGTGCATCCGGGCGAGCTTTTTGTCGCATTAACCGGAGAGAAATTTGATGGCCATTGTTTTGTGCACGCTGCGCAGGAACAGGGGGCTGTGGCGGCTATGGTGGAACATGAACTGGATGATGCGGACGTATCAACAGATTTCCCCCTGGTTTGCGTAAAAAATACCCGTTCAAGTCTGGGGCGGTTGGCGGCGTACTGGCGTCAGCAGTTCTCCATGCCGCTTGCTGCGATAACTGGCAGCAACGGCAAAACAACCGTGAAAGAGATGCTTGCGTCAATTTTAAGTCAGGCAGCTGGAGAGGGTGCGGCGGCGGCAGCAAACCAGCCATCACGAGTGCTGGCAACGGCGGGTAATCTTAACAACGAGATAGGTGTGCCATTGATGCTGCTCCGTCTGCGCGAGATTCATCAGTATGCGGTGATCGAGATGGGGATGAATCATGCTGGAGAAATTGCTTACCTGTCCCGTTTGGCGCAACCTGATGTGGCCGTGATAACCAACGCCGGCGCTGCACATATAGAAGGATTGGGATCAGTAGAAGCTGTGGCGCGGGCAAAGGGTGAGATTTTTGCCGGATTGAGTCAGCTGGGTACGGCAGTGATCAACGCGGATGATGAATATGCGTCGCTGTGGCGGACATTGATTGGAAAAAGGAGATCTATCGAATTTGGCTTTAATGCAAGCGCGCAGGTTACTGCTGAGTTCACGAACGAAGCATATGGCAGCTTAGTTCGATTAAAGTTGCCGGATGGTATTCAGGATGTCAGTTTAAAGGTACCCGGCATTCATAATATTCGGAATAGTCTGGCTGCTGCTGCTGCTGGTGTGGCGCTTGGCGTGAATGGCAGGACAATAGCAGCGGGACTGGAGCACTTTAAAGGCGTGAAAGGGCGGCTGCAAATTAAGCAAGGCAGAAATAAGTCGGTTTTGATTGATGACAGCTATAACGCTAATCCTGAATCAGTAAAGGCGGCGTTAGCAGTTCTGGCGGCTGCGACGGGTAAAAAAATTCTGGTGCTCGGCGACATGGGGGAGTTGGGTGAAACCGCCTGCGATTTACACAGAACAATCGGCGAAGAAGCGCGGTTGCTGAAACTGGATGGCCTAATGACTTTAGGCGAGTTGAGTCGATGCGCAAGCGATGCTTATGGTCAGGGAGCTCGGCATTTTAGCGATATGGAACCACTGCTGGATAGCCTGGAAAACCGGCTGGATGCTGACGTGACCATTTTGATCAAAGGATCGCGTTTTATGCATATGGAGCGCATCGTTAATCGGCTGGAAGGATGATTTTGATCAATTGCAGATGGGGAGATATAAAGTGCGGAAAGCGACCATTGGCCTAACACGGTCAAGAGAGATGTAATGTTATTAGAGCTATCACAGTGGCTGGCACAAGAGATACGCGCATTTAATGTATTCAGTTACATAACATTACGTGCCATGCTGGCGGCTTTGACGGCGTTGGCCATTTCGTTTCTGATCGGGCCGTTGATGATTCGCAAACTGACGTATTATAAAATCGGACAATCGGTGCGGGATGATGGTCCGCAAACGCATCTCGCTAAAGCGGGCACACCGACTATGGGCGGCGCATTAATTCTTGTGGCAATCGTGCTGACGACGCTGTTGTGGGCTGATCTCAGCAATCGTTACATATGGATAGTGTTGTTGACGACTTTGGGTTTCGGGCTGATTGGCTGGATCGATGATTACCGTAAGGTCGTATACCGGAATCCAAAAGGTTTGTCCGCGAGAAGTAAGTTTTTCTGGCAATCCATAATAGCGCTGGTGGTGGCGTTTTATTTAGCGCTGACTGCTGAATTGCCGGCACAGACCGACATGATCGTGCCCTTTTTCAAGGATATAGCAATCCCGCTGAGTGTTACCGGTTTTGTTATTTTGACCTATTTAGTGATTGTGGGTACCAGTAATGCGGTCAACCTGACCGATGGACTGGATGGTCTTGCGATTATGCCAACCGTGATGGTTGGCGGTGCGCTGGCAATTTTTGCCTATGCTGCCGGTCATGTGGTTTTTGCAAATTATCTCGGCATACCCTATATTCCGAACGCTGGAGAATTGTCTGTCTTTTGCGGTGCATTGGCAGGGGCTGGTCTGGCTTTTCTGTGGTTTAACACATATCCGGCTGAAGTCTTCATGGGCGATGTGGGCGCACTGTCGCTGGGCGCTGCGCTTGGTGTGATCACAGTGGTTGTACGGCAGGAAATCGTGCTGGTGATCATGGGCGGGGTTTTTGTAATAGAGGCGCTTTCGGTTATGTTACAAGTCGCGTCGTACAAGTTGACCGGACGCCGCGTGTTCAGGATGGCGCCATTGCATCATCATTTTGAATTAAAAGGATGGAAGGAGAATCAGGTGGTCGTACGGTTCTGGATTATTACGATAATCCTGGTTTTGATAGGCCTGTCGACGTTGAAGTTAAGATGAACCTGAAAGGAAAACACGTGCTGGTGCTGGGTATGGGCGAAACAGGCATATCGATGGTGAAATGGTTGAGCCGTCAGGAAGCCATCATACGGGTGGCTGACAGCCGAACGGCGCCACCGCATCTTGACGCCATAATGACGATGATTTCAGCCGGAGAAATTTTTATCGGCCCATTTGAAAGCAGGATTTTTGAAGCGATTGAGATCATCGCGATGAGTCCGGGCGTACCATTGTCCGATCCGCACGTGCAACAGGCCATCAGCAGCGGTATTCCAGTGATTGGCGATATTGCGTTGTTCAGATGGGCGCTTGAACAGAGTAATACTGCGAACGCGAAAGTGCTGGCCATTACCGGCACGAATGGAAAAACAACAGTTACCGCGATGGTCGGCGCTATGTTGAAGAAAGCGGGAATGGACGTGGCAGTAGCAGGAAATATCGGTCCGGCGGTGCTTGATGTTTTTATGCAGCGCCTCGATAGTGGGAAAATGCCGCAAATGTGGGTGTTGGAAGTGTCAAGCTTTCAACTGGAATTGACTGAATGGCTCAATGCCGACGTGGCGGCAGTTTTGAATTTCAGTGAAGATCATTTGGATCGTTACCGCGACATGCAGGAATATATCCAGGCTAAGTCCAGAATTTTCAATCATGAAAAACCGGCTAAAGGTGTTCAGATATTAAACCGGGACGATAAGTTTTCCTTAGCCATGCGGCAAACAAACAGAAAGCAAGTGACATTCGGTTTGGACGAGCCTGGTGCCAAGGCGGATTTCGGTATTGCTCACCGGAATCGTGCTGTCTGGCTGATGGAAGGTGGAGCGCTATTGATGAAGGCGTCAGACTTGAAATTAAACGGCCTGCACAATACGGCCAATGCACTGGCCGCGCTGGCGATTTGCCGGGTCGCAGGAGTGCCGGCGGAGCCTTTGTTATCAGCATTACGCGAATTCAAAGGATTGCCGCACCGTATGGAAGTGGTTGCAGCATTTTGCGATGTAACATTTATTGATGATTCCAAAAGCACCAATGTCGGATCAACGGTTGCTGCGCTGAATGGATTGAAGGGCAATGTTGTGCTGATCGCCGGGGGCGACGGCAAGGGACAGGATTTCACATTATTACGGCAAGCTGTTACCAAGGGCGCGCGCGCGGTTGTGCTGATCGGCCGTGATGCGGGGAAAATTGCCGCTGCGCTGAGTGATTGTGGCGTGCCGGTTCAGTTTGCGCGAACGATGGAGGATGCGCTGCAGAAAAGTTTTCTGTTGGCTCATCCCGGTGATGTGGTGCTGCTGTCACCTGCCTGTGCAAGTTTTGACATGTTCAGAAACTATGTGCATCGCGCGGAAGTATTTGTGGCGGCAGTCAGGGATATGGAGCTTAAATGTTTAACGCTTGGCGAGAAAAGGCATTAGCCGATGATCAACCCGACAGATAATGTAAAAATCGTTAGAATGCCGGATTTCGATCAGGTGCTGATATGGTCCGCGCTGCTGTTACTGAGTCTGGGGCTGGTTATGGTTTATTCAGCATCTATTGCGATAGCCGAAGCGCAGTTTGGCGCGGATCGGTCCTATCACTATCTGGTTCGTCATTTGGCTTATCTGATTATAGGTGGCACGTTCGGATTGTTTGTTTTTCAGGTGCCGTTGTATATCTGGCAGAAATCGGCATTTTATCTGTTCTTACTGGGCATAATCCTGCTCATGCTGGTGCTTGTTCCCGGAATCGGCCGCGAAATAAACGGCAGTCAACGCTGGATATCACTTTACTTTGTTAACCTGCAGCCATCAGAATTCATGAAGTTTTTTATGATCATCTATACCGCTGATTATGTGGTGCGCAAGGCGGCTGATCTGAATGGTTTCTTTAAAGGCTTTTTGCCGATTTTAATTATCATCGGTATTGTCGGATTTTTACTGTTGCGGCAACCGGATTTTGGCGCAGCAGCGGTCATTACCGCTTTGGTCATTGCCATTCTGTTTCTGGGTGGCGTCAGCATAAAAATATTTTCGGTGCTCCTGGTTTTGATGGTAGCAGGGGCCTATGCACTGATCAAGTTTTCAGGCTATCGCCTGGATCGAATTGTTGGCTTCATGGATCCTTGGGCAGATCCGCTTGGAAAAGGGTATCAGCTCAGTCATGCGCTGATCGCATTTGGCCGTGGAGAGTGGCTGGGCGTTGGACTGGGGGGGAGTGTCGAAAAGTTATTTTACTTACCCGAAGCGCATACGGATTTCCTGCTGGCCGTACTTGCTGAGGAGCTCGGATTTGTTGGCGTCACAACCGTCATTCTGTTATTTGCGACCCTTGTTGTTCGTGCTTTGGCGATTGGGCGCCAGGCGGCAAAACTGGAGTGTTATTTCGCTGCGCTGGTGGCTCAGGGTATCGGTCTCTGGATTGGCATGCAGGCGCTCATTAATATCGGCGTCAATATGGGTGTTCTGCCCACTAAAGGATTGACGTTGCCATTGATGAGTTTTGGCGGCAGCAGTATTACTGCGATCTGTTTTGCATTGGCAGTTTTGCTGCGTATTGATTGGGAAAACAGGCAGCGGTTGCAAGGTAAAGGCATATGAGAAACCCCGCCCCGTCCCGTGTCGCAGAGGAACAACACTCGTGACGTACACTATTCTGATTATGGCGGGTGGGACCGGCGGGCATGTTTTTCCTGGACTGGCGGTGGCGGATAAGCTGAAGGCGTGCGGTTGGAGGGTGGTTTGGCTGGGTACGCAGACAGGTATGGAAAACAGACTGGTGGCACAGCAAGGATATTCAATGGAGACGATCAGCTTTTCAGGATTACGAGGTAAGCGGGTGTTAACGTGGCTGACTTTGCCGATGCGGCTGTTGATCGCGTTTAAACAAAGTCTGAGTATTTTACGCCGTGTGCGGCCTGATGTGGTGCTGGGGATGGGCGGTTATCCGGCTTTTCCTGGCGGAATGATGGCTGTTTTGTTGAATAAACCTTTATTGATTCATGAACAGAATTCGGTGCCGGGTTTAACGAACAGGATTCTGGCAAGATTGGCTGACAAAGTGATTCTCGGCTTTCCCGCTGATATTAAAGCTGATGAAAGCAAAGTGATTGTCGCTGGAAATCCTGTGCGGCAGGAAATAGCAGCGATTGAAACGCCGGAAAAACGTTTTATGGAACGAACCGGGCCGCTGCGGTTATTGGTCATGGGCGGAAGTCTGGGGGCACAGATTTTGAATACTGTCGTACCACTGGCATTGCAAAGACTGCCGGAAGAAAATAGACCCGTGGTCGTACATCAAGGGGGCGAAAAGCATCTCGATGCGATTCGCCGGAATTATCAGGAATCAGGCGTGAAGGCGGAATTGATACCATTTATTGACGATATGGCCGGTCAATATGCGTCATGCGATCTGGTCCTGTGCCGTGCAGGCGCATTGACGGTATCCGAGCTCGCGGCTGCCGGCGTAGCAAGCATACTGGTGCCCTATCCTTATGCTGTGGACGATCATCAAACCGGTAATGCACGCTTTTTAAGCGATAGTCAGGCAGCGATTTTGCTGCCGCAATCCGAATTGAATCCTGACAGCTTGGCAGCATTGCTGAGAGATTTGACGCGCGGGAAACTGCTGGTAATGGCAAATGCGGCGCGCAAACTGGCGGCGCCCGATGCGACGCGGATAGTTGCGCAAATATGTGAGCAGTTGATTGGCAATACGGAAGGAACAGAGCAATGAGGCATAAAGTCAAGCACATTCATTTTGTCGGAATTTGCGGCTCCGGTATGAGTGGTATCGCTGAGGTAATGTTCAACCTGCGGTACAAAGTCACCGGCTCGGATTTGTCCGATAATGCAGTGGCGCGGCGCTTGAGAAGCTTGGGGATAATGGTTTATACCGGCCATGCCAGTGAGCAGATTGTCGGTGCCGATGTGGTGGTGATTTCAACAGCAGTCAAAGCGGATAATCCTGAAGTAACGGCTGCGCATGAGAAAAAAATTCCTGTCGTCCCGCGTGCTTTAATGCTGGCCGAATTACTGCGTTTGCGCCGGGGAATTGCGATTGCCGGTACGCATGGCAAAACAACGACAACCAGTCTGATTGCCAGCATACTGGCTGAGGCGGATATGGATCCGACTTTTGTGATCGGCGGCCGTCTGGAAGCGGCAGGTTGTCACGCCAAGCTCGGCAGCGGTGAGTTCATTGTCGTTGAAGCGGACGAATCGGATGCATCGTTCCTTTACCTGCAGCCGGTTTTGACTGTAGTGACCAATGTCGATGCGGATCACATGCAAACCTATGGCAATGACTTTAATCGGTTGAAACAGACTTTTGTCGAATTTGTGCAGCATTTGCCTTTTTATGGCATGGCGGTACTGTGTATTGATGACGCCAACGTATGCGCGTTATTACCGGAAATAACGAAACCCATTACGACATACGGGTTTTCAGAAGAGGCGCAGGTGCGGGCAGTGGATATCAGACATTGTTACGGTCAAATGCATTTTACCGCAATCGTTGGCGTCAACGGTTCCAGCCGCAGATTCCCCGTTGTCTTGAATCTGCCAGGCATGCACAACGTGCAGAATGCGTTGGCGGCGATTGCTGTCGCCAACGAGATAGGCGCGCCTGATACGGCAATAATCAGTGCATTATCGGAATTCAAAGGTGTTGAGCGACGCTTTCAACACTATGGCACGATTCGAGTAACTGATCACTGCCGCTTTACGCTGGTTGATGACTATGGTCATCATCCGGCTGAACTGGCCGCGACGCTGAATGCTGCACGCGGCGCATTTCCAGGGCGGCGTATCGTGCTGGCTTTTCAGCCGCATCGCTACACGCGCACCCGCGATTTGTTTGAAGACTTTGTCAAAGTGCTTTCGCAGGCGGATGCACTGTTGTTGACCGAAATTTATCCGGCGGGCGAAGAACCGATTGTGGCGGCCGACAGCAAGTCGCTGGCAAGAGCAGTGCGCGTACAAGGAAAAGTAGAGCCGATTTATGCTCCGATGGTAGACGATTTGATCGCTGCAATTCTGGATGTGGTCGACGACGGTGATGTAGTGTTGATCATGGGAGCGGGTTCGATAGCCAGAGTCGCGCCCGAAATTTTTCAAAAGCAGAAAAAATTAAAGATTATCAATGAATAATCAGCTTGGAAATCCATTCATGAACAGGATATGGGGCGTGCCGTGGATCAGAAACTAGATGTATGGAATTCTGACTATTTAAAGGATTATTTATCCGGTAAAAGCGATATGGATGCGTTGCGCGGTGAAATGCGATTGAATGAACCCATGTACAAGCATACTTCGTGGCGTACGGGCGGTACGGCACGGTGTTATTACATACCGGCGGATCTGGAGGATTTAAGTGATTTTTTGCAGCGCCTGCCTGCTGATGAACCGGTTTATATGATAGGCCTGGGGAGTAATCTGCTGGTCAGGGATGGCGGTGTACCCGGTACTGTCATTGCATTACATGCACGACTGAATGAACTGGAACTGATGCACCGGGACCGAGCGGGGGGGGTGGTTTTTGCCGGCGCAGGTGTGGCATGCGCCAAAGTGGCGCGTTATGCGGCCTTGCATCAACTGGCCGGGGCCGAGTTTTTAGCAGGCATTCCAGGCACGGTTGGCGGTGCATTGGCCATGAATGCCGGTTGTTACGGTTCGGAAATCTGGGATTTTGTGGAGCAGGTAAAAGTGATTGACCATGAAGGTGTGATCAAGCTTCGCAAGCCTGTTGCGTATGAAGTCGGGTATCGCAGCGTGCGGCGTATTGCTGCATCTTCTGTCAAGGTGAAAGAAGAGTGGTTTGTCGGTGGTTTTTTTCGTCTGGAAACTGGTGATGAAGCGGTCTCAAGGCAGACGATCAAACAGTTTTTGACGCTGCGCGTGGCGAGCCAGCCGTTGAACATGCCGAGTGCCGGATCAGTGTTCAGAAATCCGCCGGGAAATTACGCGGCGCGGCTGATAGAGTCCTGCGGGCTTAAAGGCGCGATCATCGGCGGTGCGATGGTATCACCGAAGCATGCCAATTTTATTATCAATACCGGACATGCAAGTGCGTCGGATATAGAAGCATTGATCAGGATGGTGCAGGAAAGCGTGGCTCGTGAGACAGGAATCAATCTGAGGCAGGAAGTACGCATTATAGGGGAAGCCAAAGAAAGCGGGAAATTATCATGAATGAGCATCGTTTCGGAAAAGTCGCGGTATTGCTGGGAGGACGTTCCGCAGAGCGTGAAATTTCACTGCAAAGCGGCCAGGCTGTTTTGGCTGCGCTACAGCGCAGCGGCGTCGATGCGCATCCGTTTGATCCCGCAGAGAAACCGTTGTCGGCTTTGCTGGATGAGCGCTTTGATCGTGCGCATGTTGCGCTGCACGGTCGTTTTGGAGAAGACGGCACGGTTCAGGGTGCGCTCGAACTTATGGGGATACCTTATACCGGCAGTGGCGTAATGGCCAGTGCGCTGGCAATGGATAAATGGCGAACTAAATTACTGTGGCAGGCGGTTGGCGTCAGTTCGCCACATTGTTTGCTGCTTACCGCGCAAAGTGATTTTGAGCGAGTCGCGCAGACACTTGGTTTGCCGCTGATTGTTAAGCCTGCGCGAGAGGGATCAACCATCGGTTTGAGCAAGATTTATCAGGTGCAGGATATCGAGCAGGCATACCGGCAGGCGGCAGATTATGATGACCTGGTGCTGGCTGAAGAATTCATTGATGGTATTGAATTGACCGCCGCAATAGTGGGTGACAGACCACTGCCGCTGGTAAGAATCGAGGTCTCCGGCGATCTTTACGATTATCAGGCTAAGTATTTTTCGGATGAAACCCGCTATTTCTGTCCTTGTGGTTTACCTGAAGAACAGGAACGCGCTGTTCAGGAGCAGGCGCTGCTGGCCTATCAGACACTGGGGTGCGAGGGTTGGGCAAGAGTTGATTTGATATTAAGCCGGACGGGTGGTTTTTATTTTCTGGAGGCCAATACATCGCCGGGAATGACAAGTCACAGTCTGGTTCCGATGGCTGCCGGAACTGCCGGAATAGAGTTTGATGAATTGGTGTTGAAAATTTTGAGCCTGGCGCATGTGGGATAATCATCGTTTTTTGAATTTCGTCTCGAATATGCTGCTTATCCTGGCGGTAGCGGCAGTTCTTGGGAAAATTTATCAACATGCTGATTTGTTGAGGTTTATTAAGATAAAGGAAATTCATATTCAAAGCTTGTATGCGGAACGGATGGATTTAAAGTATATTACGCGCGAACAAATTGAGCGGGTTGTGAGAAATGATGTAAACGGCAATTTTTTGTCGGTCGACTTGATTGCCGTGCGTGATGCATTTATTAAAATACCTTGGGTACGCGATGCTAAAGTCGAACGGATCTGGCCGCTGGGCTTGAATGTAAAACTGGAAGAGCATCAGGTTATTGCGCATTGGGGTAGTCATGCACTGGTAAATACACATGGAGAAGTTTTTCGTGCTGATCTGAAAGAGAAATTCCCTGTTTTTGCAGGACCTATGGAAGCGAACTCGAAAGAGGTGATCGAGAAATACCACCTGTTCAGTCAGATTCTGGCGCCATTGCAACAATCGATCGCAAAAATCAATTTGTCTTCACGGCATGCCTGGCGTATACAACTGGAATCTGGAACCATTCTTGAATTGGGGCGGGTGGAAATGGAAGAGCGGCTGAAACGCTATGTATCGGTATATAACCATAGTATTGCTCATTTGAATCAGGGAGCGCCGTTGGCCTACATTGACCTGCGCTACTCAAATGGATTTGCAGTGAATGTGTCGGATGTTCAAAAACCATCAAAGGATAAGCGTGAAACGAGAAAAGAAACCTAGGATCAGGGAGATATGACTGAATGAGCAAAGCTAGGGAAAGTAGAAATCTGATTGTCGGACTTGATATAGGCACGTCAAAAATAGTGGCTATTGTTGCGGAAATATTGCCCGAAGGCGGTTTTGAAATCATCGGACTCGGCACGCATCCATCCCGTGGGCTGAAGAAAGGCGTTGTGGCCAATATAGAAACAACAGTTAATGCTATTCAACGCGCACTGGAAGAAGCCGAGTTAATGGCGGATTGCAAGATTAATGAAGTTTTTACCGGGATAGCCGGCAGTCATATCAAAGGCATCAATTCCGATGGTATGGTGCCCATTAAGGACAAAGAAGTAACCGAGGAAGATGTGGAGCGCGTGATGGAGGCGGCCAAAGCGGTCAATATCCCGGCTGATCAGCAAATTCTGCATATCCTCAATCAGGAATTTATTATCGATGGTCAGGAAGATGTGCGCGAACCTGTAGGCATGAGTGGAATTCGACTCGAAGTGAAAGTGCATATCGTAACCGGCGCTGTTTCATCCGCTCAGAATATCGTCAAGTGTGTTCATCGTTGTGGCCTGGAAGTCCGTGATTTGATTCTCCAGCCATTGGCTTCTGCAATGGCGGTGCTAAGCGACGATGAAAAAGATCTCGGCGTGTGTCTGGTTGATATAGGTGGCGGTACAACCGATATTGCAGTGTTTACCAACGGTGCGATTCGGCACACTGCGGTGATACCGATAGCGGGGGATCAAGTGACCAATGATATTGCCATGGCATTGCGGACGCCGACCAAGAATGCGGAAGATCTTAAGTGCCGTTACGGCTGTGCATTGCGCAGTCTGGCTGATACCAATGAAATGATCGAAGTTCCGGATGTTGGCAATCGCGGTTCTCGGCAGCTTTCTGTGCAGACATTGGCGGAAGTGATCGAACCACGCGCAGAAGAACTTTATACCATGGTGCAAGCTGAATTGCGGCGCAGCGGATACGAAGAGCTGCTTTCTTCAGGTATCGTCATTACAGGTGGCTGCGCTTCGCTGCGAGGTATGGTGGAACTCGGTGAGGAAATTTTTCATATGCCGGTTCGGTTAGGGGTATGCAATTACAAGGGAAATTTGCAGGAAGTGGTTCATACGCCACGCTACTCTACCGGCGTAGGTCTGATCATGGCAGGTATTGAGCATTTGAAACATCATCATTATATGCGGTTGCAGGGCGGGTCTGCAAAACAGATTTTTACCCGAATGAAGAACTGGTTTCAGAAAAATTTTTAGACAGCAGTCTTTTTGTTGTTCTGTTTGTGTACTTTGGCGAGATAGTCTTTTTCTTTGAAAGGAGAGGTGAGATGTTTGAAATTATGAGTAACGAGATACAAGAAGCCATTATTAAAGTGATTGGCGTAGGAGGCTGTGGATGTAACGCCGTAGATCATATGATCAGCAACGAAATGAAGGGTGTAGAATTCATCAGCATGAATACCGATGCGCAGGCATTAAAAAACACCAGGGCAGGTACGATTTTGCAGCTTGGATCGGGAATTACGCGTGGATTGGGCGCTGGAGCCAATCCTGAAATCGGACGTGAAGCTGCACTGGAAGATCGCGATCGCATTGCGGAACTGATCCAGGGTTCGGACATGTTGTTCATCACTGCAGGTATGGGTGGTGGTACGGGAACGGGTGCTGCGCCGGTGGTTGCACAAGTTGCCAAGGAAATGGGGATTCTGACTGTCGCTGTTGTCAGTAAGCCCTTCGCCTTTGAAGGTAAACGTCTTAAAGCTGCTCAGAATGGCATGGAAGAGTTGTCGCAGCATGTGGATTCATTAATTGTTATTCCAAATGACAAGCTTATGATGGTTTTGGGCAATGACATCAGTATGCTGGATGCGTTTAAGGCTGCAAATGATGTGTTATATGGTGCGGTTGCAGGTATTGCCGAGGTCATTAATTGTCCTGGACTGGTGAATGTCGATTTTGCCGATGTGAAAACTGTTATGTCTGAAATGGGCATGGCGATGATGGGTTCAGCGGTGTCTTCCGGTATTGATCGTGCACGGATTGCCGCTGAAGATGCCGTTGCAAGTCCGCTGCTTGAAGATATCTCGCTTGCAGGTGCACGAGGTGTTCTGGTAAATATTACCGCAAGCAAGTCATTGAAAATGCGTGAGGTTCATGAAGTGATGGGTGCCATTAAAGAGTTGACTGCGGAGGATGCCACAATTATCGTGGGTACGGTTATCGACGAGGGCATGAACGAAGATTTGCGGGTAACCATGGTTGCGACAGGTCTTGGTAATGTTCTCAATCAAGGAAAAAAACCGCTTTCGGTTGTTCACAGCCGGACTGGAACAGATGATCGCGATGATTTTATTTCTTCCGATGATCCTGCTGTGATGCGCACAGGGAGAAGGAGTAACAATGCAACCGTGGCGGCCATGCGTCAATCAGGCATCGATCCAATGGATATCCCCGCGTTTTTAAGAAGGCAAGCCGACTAATCAGTAATGTCGGTTATTTTGTTTTAAACTATAAAAACAGCAATTGGCAAAGATTGCGTATACTTGAAAATCCAAGTGAAAACCGGGTACACCGCTGGTATCAAGAGGGGCGATAACTAATTTCTGGGAGCGGTTGGAGCGAAACCGTTCCCAGATCTGTCGTATTGATTCACTTTAGCGATGCTTTGGGCCACTTCATTATTGAGATCACTTCGGGCTTTTTTCTTGAGACGACTCTACAGACTGAATCGCCTCGGCTTTTCCAGAGATTTTTTAGTTTGACTCAAGCCACATCGCTGACTTCCTCGGTTGACGATAGTATGCCAGTTCGAATTCAGCCAGCGCATTGCCGTAAGAGTTTCCGACACTCTGCTAACAGAAGATTGAATGTTGATCTCAGCCAGGCAGTCCATGAGACTTCTGTAAAAATCTCAAGTGATGTCCGTCACTCACAGCTGATTGGGCGCGTTGCTGAAAATTGCCGGTTAAATCTTGTCTGTAGGTCGATCAAGCAAACCATCAGTAATCGTCATCCAGTATCAGGCTGCGTCTGAAACCTTGTATTCCGGGCTTCTTCATCAGACGCTCGACGGGACAATCTGAGTTTTCCTGCGGATCGACTCGACCCCGTACTGTTCCCTGCGTTGATCGACAAACGCCACTGTCATTTCGGCTGACGGTCGAGCGTCCTTCCGCAATATTTCGTTGGCGCGCTTTAATTCCCGATTCTCACGCCCCAATTTCTTGAGTCGCTCACGTTCCGAGGTTGACATGCCGCCTCTAATGCCTTGATCAGTCTCAGTTTGTCGTACCCATTTGCACAGCGTCTCAGCAGTACAACCTATCCTGGATGCTATCGGTTCCATGCCGCCCACTGCGACGCATATCCCTCTTGGTGTTCTGCAGCAGCCGGAAAGTCCGTTCACAGGCTTCCAGTGAATATATTAGCTTTTTCATTACTTTATCCTTTCAAGAAATAGAGTCTCCTGTAAACCCGGAGCGATTCAATAAGATGGCGCATCGAATTGACCGGGCAGTTGTAGCTCAGATTAACTGTCATTGGTGCCGCGCTACTAAAGTTTTAGAAAAACTACCCGTAATGCTCAGAATAATTGTTTTGTATTAGAAGTTATTCAAGATCGGCCGGAAGTTTCCTGTCATTCAAGTTGAGATTAATAACTAGAATGGTTAATAAAGAATTATTTTGCATAAACATACATGAGTTTCCGTAGGCGGTTATCGTTAATTTTTGACGTATTCTATTCACCACTAAGCTCACAACTTGACGGATATTTACCGGATGGTCATCAATTGATTTTAAGTGAATAAAATTATCATGAAATTTCTGAAGCAGAAAGGATTTACATTGATTGAACTGATGATCTCAGTTGCCATAGTGGGTATCCTGGCTAGTATTGCATATCCATCTTATACGCAATATACGATCAGAGCCAATCGCGCAGCCGCACAATCAGAGATGATGGCGATTGCAAATCGACAGCAACAATTCCTGCTTACAAACAGAGCATATGTTGATAAAACTACCTTGGAAGCAAGCGGTTATACTCCTCCCGCGAATGTGAGCGCTAAATACGGCTACGCAATAGTGCTTGGAGGCGGTGTGGTCCCCTTTTTCACACTGACTTTTACGCCGACCGGATCACAAGCTGGCGACGGTGATCTGATGCTTGACAGTAACGGCGTTAAAACGCCAGCCGATAAATGGTAACGAATCAAATGCGTCAGCCCAAATTCATTGCCACCAGGCATTTAATGCTTGGTGTTTCGATGATCGAGGTGCTGGTAACTGTTGTTATTTTGGCCGTAGGATTATTGGGTCTTGCCGGATTGCAAATGCGCTTGCAATCTTCTGAGCTTGAGTCTTATCAACGCACACATGCGCTCATTCTGCTTGAAGATATAGCCAATCGAATAGCGGCGAATCGTAGGGACGCAGTGAATTATGTGACAGGTGCCGATGCTCCTCTTGGAACGGGTGATAATCAACCCGTGAATTGCGCTGGTATTGGCCAGGCTTTTGATGCATGCCAGTGGAGTAATGCACTGAAGGGGGCGGCTGAACAATCTTCTTCTGCGGATAATATCGGGGCGATGATCGGTGCGCGCGGTTGTATTGAGGATCTGGGTACGGGTGATCAATATCTTATAACCGTAGTATGGCAGGGGCTGGTTCCAACGACAGCGTCCGTCTCAAATTGTGGTAGTGGATTGTATAACGACGCTAATGGATCCGGGTGTGTCAATGAATTATGCCGCAGAACAATGAGTACTATCGTTCGCATTGCCGATTTAACCACACCCTAGATTTTAACGAGGAAGCAATGGCATGGGATTGATACGCAAAAATCATACCCGACAGGCGGGGTTCTCGCTGATTGAATTGATGGTTTCCATTGCACTGGGATTGCTAGTTATGGCAGGTGTTCTGGCTATTTATCTTGATCTGTCTCGAAGCAATGCTGAATTGGCAAAAATGAACCGACAGATTGAGAATGGTCGATTTACGATACAGCTATTACAGCAGGAATTATGGCATGCTGGATTTTGGGATGGGTATGTTCCTCCCTTGCCATCCGCAACTCCACCAACCACAGTACCAAATCCATGCCTAGCTTTTTCTACTTGGAATGCGGTCGATGTAAACAATATGTATGTAATTCCTGTGCAAGGTTATGTCGGGGGGGCGGGCTTGCCAGCTGAATGTGCTGGTGTTGTGGCCAATAGGCAAGCTGATTCGGATGTGCTGGTTGTCCGTTATGCAGCGACATGCCTGGCTGGGAATGTTGGTTGTGAAAGTTTCAATACAGGTAAGCTCTATTTGCAGACACAGGGTTGTGGAGACACACTTCATGCAAATTATAAAAATTTTGCTGCAGATAAACCGGTGCTGGGCGTTCCTGGCGAGGTGGTTTATAAGAAAGACTGCACTACAGTTGCTGATAGACGCAAGTTGATAGCCTCTATTTTTTATGTACGGAATTATTCCGTAACATTGGGTGATGGCATTCCCACCTTGATGCGTGCCAATTTTGATTTGAATGGCGGTACGGTTTCCATGCAAGCGGCGCAACCGATTCTGGAAGGAATCCAGAGTATCAAATTCGTATATGGCAGAGATACGGATGATACGAGCAGTGCTGATGTGTACGATGATTGCGCGACTTGCACCGCAACCGACTGGGCAAATGTCGTGGCAGTAAGCGTGCATGTTCTGGCGCGTAATTTAGAGGTGACGGCAGGTTATGTGGAAGATAAGCGATATGTTCTTGGATCAACTGTTCTCGGACCTTTCAATGACGGTTTTAAAAGACATGCCTATAACAGTTTTGTGCGGTTGGTGAATGTTTCTGGAAGAAGGGAGAAGCCATGAATAAGCTTAATTTGCTTGCTACACAAAAAGGGGCCACATTGGTGGTGGGGCTCATCATGCTTGTGATGATTACTTTACTCATGGTGTCCGCGTTTACGTTAAGCGGAAATAATCTAAGAGCTGTGGGGAACATGCAGTATAGAAATGAGGCAATTGCCGCAGCAAACTTAGCGATTGAACAAACGATCAATCTTAATTATGCGGCAATTGATCCGGCAAATTATCCAACTTTGATTGATATCGATATCGACCAGGATAATGCGGTGGATTATACGGTCAGTATCCCAGCCCCCGTCTGTATCAGCGCAAGACCTGCACCTGCAGATCTCTTAACTTTAAGCGGTGTGAATGCCAATATCCAGAATTCAAATGATTTTCTGACGTTATGGGAAATTCGTGCGGATGCTGCAAGTGCGTCTACAGGTGCTTCTGTGGTTGCCAGGCAAGGAATAAATAAACGACTTACGCTGAGCGAGTATATCGCATCAACGTGCTAATCAATCGCTACAGATTCAAAATCAAGGAGGTAGTATGTTGTCGAAATTGAGAAAGAGTTTGTCAGGGTTGATGTTATTTGCTTTGAGTTCAGTTGTCCTGTCTGAAGATATTGATCTGTTTACTGGAGTAACACCGCCCAACGATTCAAATGTCCCGAATATTCTGTTTGTAATCGATAATACGGCGAACTGGAACCAGGCGTTTGCGAATGAAATGGCTGCATTGGCATCGGTTCTGAATGATATTGAAGAAAATAAGTTCAGATTTGGATTTCTGATGTTTACAGAATCGGGAGGTGCAAATGGTAATCCCGATGGCGCTTATGTGCGCGCCGCGCTCAGATTCATGAATAGCACGAATAAGCCGTTATATCAAAATCTCGTTAACAGTTTCCATAAAAATAATGATAAATCTAATGGCGGTAAACTTGGCCTAGCAATGGCCGAAGCATACTATTATTTGTCTGGTGCTGACGCCTATGCCGGACACAATAAAGTGAAGCGTGATTATGCAGGCAATACTTCGGGAACAGTCGCTTCAAACGCGGTATACGGATTGCCGGGCAATGCGTTGAGTTCGTCTTCAGATCAAGGATATGAGAGTCCAGTAGATTCGCAGTGTCAGAAGAATTTTATTATTTATATCAGTAATGGCCCGGTTCAGGACAACAGTTCTGATACAAAAACAGCAAATTCGCAACTAGCTGCGCTTGGCGGTAACACAACGCAGATCAGTATTTCACCAAACGGATCGCAGTCTAACGCCGCAGATGAGTGGGCGCGTTTCATGGCCACCACTGCTCCGGTTAATGTCAGAACATATACCATTGATGTGGATCCCTTGACAACCGGTCAAGGCCCCGGGTTTACAGCGCTACTGAAAAGTATGGCGGCATACGGTAAAGGAAAGTATTTTTCTGTCAACTCATCAGTCGGTAATGGTGTCCAAATTTCAGATGCTATCAAAAAGATTTTATCTGAGATACAGGCAGTCAACACTGTTTTCGCATCTGCAAGCCTGCCTGTCAGCGTCAATACACAGGGCACCTATCTGAATCAGATTTTTATTGGTATGTTCCGACCGGATATTAATGCTTCACCGCGCTGGAACGGTAATTTGAAACAATATCAATTTAAAGCCAGCTTATCGGGTGAAGGTTTTGTACTTAATCTGGTGGATGCTGACGAGGAACTTGCAATCAATAAAAATACCGGATTTATCTCGCAGTGCTCACGCAGTTTCTGGACACCTGACACGACTAGTCCTGACACTTATTGGTCTTTCAGGCCGGAAGGCTCCTGCTATGTCGTGGCAAACTCCGAGATTTCCAATACACCGGATGGGGAAGTTGTAGAAAAAGGCGCGGCAGCGTATCGATTACGTGCGACCACACCTTCAGCGCGTACGGTTAAAACCTGCGATCCAGCCAGTTGCCTGAGCCTAACGAATTTTGATAGTACGAATACATCAATCACTCAAAGCCTGTTGAACGTATCCAACGCAACTGAGCGAACCAATCTGATTAACTGGGCAAGGGGAATGGATATTCAGAATGAGGATGGTGATGGTGTGGTCAATGAAATGCGGCCATCAGCGCATGGCGATGTAGTGCATTCGCGCCCCGTTGCAATTGACTATGGTGGAAGTACCGGTGTTGTGGTGTTTTATGGCGGCAGCGACGGTTTTCTGCATGCCGTTAATGGCAATCAAACTTCAAGTATAGGATCGCATCCTGCCGGTAGTGAGCTATGGACATTCGTCGCACCCGAACACTATGGAAAGCTGAAACGATTGTATGATAACAGCCCTGTTATTACGTTTCCGACAGCAAATGATGGAACGCAGAAGCCTTATTTTTTTGATGGCCCGGTTACTGCACATAAGGATGCCGGTTCAACATGGATTTATGCCGCTCAGCGGCGTGGCGGTCGGATGATTTATGCTTTCGATGTCACATCACCGACCAGTCCTTCATTAAAGTGGCGTCAGGGTTGCCCCAGTTCAACTGACGATGTGGGCTGTACTGATGCGGGAATTGTAGATATTGGACAAACTTGGTCTGCTGCGAAAGTATTTAAATCATCTGGTTATGATAGCGCCGGTACGCATATGCCTATGATTATTATGGGCGGTGGATATGATGCCTGCGAAGATGAGGACCTGAATACTTGCACAGGAATATTAAAGGGTAACAAGATCTACGTATTGGATGCGAATAATGGGTCGATTCTAAAAACGTTTACTACCGATCGAAGTGTAGTGGGCGATATCACAATAGTACCTAATGTTATTACTGGTTTGACCGAATATGCTTATGCCGTTGATACAGGTGGAAATATTTATCGCATAGCCATGGGATCTGATTTGCCGGTCAATTGGGCAATCACAAAAATAGCTGCACTAGGTTGCAGTACGCCGACCTGCTCAGGTGGCGTCGCCAACCGCAAATTTTTATTTGCACCAGAAGTCGTTGTGACACCAGACTTTAATTCAATTCTTGTGGGGTCCGGTGATCGGGAGCATCCCTTATTAGGTCATATATCCACCACAAGTGTCGATAATGCATTTTTTATGATTAAGGATTATCCTTCTGACGCTAGCTGGTGGCTATCTGAAGCACCAATTTGCGGTGGGCAGGCACTGGCTTGCATGGCTTCATTGATACCCATTGATCCGGATAGCGCTACATCACCGACTGAAACTGAACTTGATGCTAAAAAAGGCTGGTATCTGGCTTTTGGCAGTGGCAATCATGACAAGGAACAAGTGGTAACATCCGCTGTTGTCGTGCTGGGTACAGTGACGTTCAGCACGCATACACCGATTGAGACAGATTTGAATTCGTGTGGATCGAATTTAGGGTTGGCGCGTGTTTATAATCTCGGCTTTCTGGATGCCAGGCCTGTCGGCGGCTCACGGTACGGAATTATTACTGGTGGCGGCTTGCCGCCATCTCCAGTAGCTGGGATGGTAACTGTTACTAACCCTGTTTCGGGCGGTAACATCACTGTTCCTTTTGTAATCGGAGCAAATCCGGACTCGCCGCTTGAAGGTACTTCGCCAAAACCGGCAGCGACGCCAGCGAATATAAAAGCACGTGCTTACTGGTATTTGCAGTAATAATGGCACTGAATTTCATAGCCAATCGCGGCGTAACATTAGTAGAGCTGATGGTGGCGATATCCGTCATAGGGATTTTGCTGGCGGTTGGAGTTCCATCTTTTAATCAAGTGAATACAAATGGCCGTTTGAATGGTTATATCAATGCATTTCAGTCGAGTTTATCGCTGGCGCGTTCTGAAGCCATCAAACGAAATGGCCGGGTTGCGATTTGTACAAGCCTGGATGGATCGAATTGCAATAATTCTGGTGGATGGGAACAGGGATGGGCTGTATTTGTTGATTTAAATAATGATGGCAGTAGAGGTAATGGAGAGGAAATAATTCATGCAATGCCGTCACTGCAAGCCGGATATAGCTTTTCAGGCAATGGAAATGTAAGCAGTTATATCTCTTTTGATCCACAGGGAATGACCAAACTTACCAGTGGCGCTTTGCAGGCCGGTACCATTACACTGTGTCCTGCAGCGCCTGCTGCCAGTGGGGCGGGACGGCAATTGATATTGAGCAGTAGTGGCAGAGCAAGAGTTGAAAAGATTGCAACCTGTTCATGATTCATGCGATGCGCTCATCAATGTGATATTCCGTTCAGGCCTGAAAATCGAGCGACATCCGGATTGTTGGGATTCGTTATGTCAATCGACTTCGAGATTGAGATTCTCTATCCCGCGGGCCGGTCATTAACCATCAGGTGCAACAGCAATCCAGGAAAGTAGGCGCCCTGTAGTATCGAATGACGGTGCATCGTGCTGTTTAATTGCCATTTTCGATTGACGATTAATCCAATCTTGGGCAAATGAGTTTAGAAATTTGTCTTTGTTTATTCGTCCATTGAGTGATGCATTGATGTTCAATCTGTTAATGAAGGCAGCATTGTGCCATTCATTAGTGCATGCCGTTCTTTTGTTCGTTTACTGTTTTCCGTAAATCTGATCTCTTTAATTGCATTCACCAGGCCGATTTACCTGTAAATCCGTGCCGATTCGGCCAGTGCTTAAGAAACCAGTTTTCTAGTCGATAACCACTACCATAAGTACTGCGTATAACTGATGGTTAATGTGGAGAAATGAATGGAGAATGTTTTTCTTGGTAAGCAGCCAATACTTGATCGGAATCAAAATTTAATTGCCTACGAATTGTTTTTTAGATCGAATGAACGAGACGAAAAAGCTGATTTCGATAATGATCTGGCAGCAACAGCGAATGTCATTGTGAACGCCTACGGACATTTAGGCATACACAATCTACTGGGAGAGCAGCGTGGGTTTATCAATGTTAATCGAGAGCTGATTTTAAGTGATGTCGTCGAATTGCTGCCCAGCAATCATGTTGTGCTGGAAATCAAAAGCACAGATAAATTTGATGACGAGCTTATCACGAAATGTTTCAAGTTAAAAAAAGCAGGACACCAGTGCGCGCTTGATGGTGTGGTGACACTTAATGACGAGATTCAGCGCATTCTGCCCGCCATCAATATTGTGAAAATTGACGTTTCACAACTTGATAAAGAAAGCCTGGCCACTCTCGTCAATCAATACAAGCGCTGGCCAGTTTTGCTGCTTGCGGAGAAAGTAGAAACCCCTGAGCAGGCTAAAGAATGTATGGCTTTAGGTTTTGAGATGTTTCAGGGATATTATTTTGCCAAACCGGAAAATATTTCCGGTAAACGGGCAGATCCGGCCAAATTATCATTGCTAAAGCTGTTGCAGCTCGTCATGGGCGACAGTGATATTGAAGAAATAGACAAAGAATTCAAGCGACAACCCGGATTGAGCTATAACTTGCTGCGTATGGTGAATTCGGCTGCAAGCGGACTTCCACAAAAAATAAACTCCATAAAGCAATCGATCGTATTGCTGGGGCGCAAACAGTTGCAACGCTGGATTCAACTGCTTCTCTATACAAACGACAGTTCCGGCGGTGGAGGCAATATGGCGAATGCATTGCTACAGACAGCCGCCGCACGTGGAAAGCTTATGGAGCTTATCGCGACCGTTGAACGTCCGCACGACAAAATGCATCAGGAAAGAGCGTTTATGGTGGGTATTCTATCTTTACTGGACACATTGCTGGGAATCGAGATGCAGCAGATCATCGACAAATTGAGTATTCCGGAAGATATGAGCAACGCACTTTTAAACCGAAGTGGTCGCTTGGGGCAAGAACTTAAATTGATCGAGGCCAATGAGACCAGTGAATCTGGAATTGTTAAATCTTTATTGAGTGAGCTTGGTTTTCTGAGTCAAAGTAAATTGATTGATTTGGAATTGGAGGCGCTTGGATGGGTAAACCGGATTGGCGAAGCCGCTCACTAGCCTGAAGAATTCAAAACAACCTTAACAGTTGAGGCATAGCAATGACAGATAATCAGAATGAACACCGCGAGTCCGGTCTGTGTGTGTCTGACAGTTCCTTAATTGAACTAAGTGATTGTATTTATAACGATGAATCGGATGAATTTTTTCTGGACATAAAGAACGATTTAAATCAGATTGATCGGCTTGTCAGTGATGCTGTTAATAATCTGGTCGTCAACTTTAAATTTATCAGTCAATTGACAAAATCGCATCACGAAATGGTAATGGCTATCGAGAAACTGGCTGTGCCTAATCAAAGTGAGCCAGTTCTTGAATTGCTGAGAAGGCAAATGATGATTGCAGACAAAATTGAACATGAGTTGAGAGATGCGATTACATCGCTTCAGTTCGGAGATTTAGTAACCCAGTTGTTGGCGCATACATCTAATCAGCTTGATATGTTCGTCAGAGTTTTGCAGCGTATTGACAGCCGCAGCAAAACCTTACCAGCGGATGAGAAATGTTTGATAGATGTAACCCATAATATTTCGAAAGCGATGCGAATAGCACAGTCGCGAAATAAGCAGAAGCCCGTTGTTCAGCAGGCTATGCACAACGGTGAAATAGAATTGTTTTAAGGCGAGAGTAATTTTTATACATCACGAAAAAGGTCGGTTTAAGGAGTTAATCAATGGCAAAGACAATACTGGCAGTCGATGATTCTGCATCAATAAGACAAATGGTTTCGTTTACTTTAAAAGGTGCCGGTTACGAAGTAATAGAGGCTGTCGATGGGCAGGATGCATTAGATAAAGCTAAACAGCGCGCATTTAACCTGGTACTGACTGACATTAATATGCCGCGCATGGATGGTCTAAAGCTGCTTGAGAACTTAAGAAAAATTTCCCAGTATCAGGCTATACCCATCTTGATGCTGACCACTGAATCCACTGATGAGATGAAGTCGAAAGGAAGGTCGGCCGGTGCTACCGGATGGCTTGTTAAGCCATTTAATCCTGTAAGTCTGGTGGAAGTCATTAAAAAAGTTATTCGATAATTGAATTGGAAGATATACATATTTTTATTCTGGAATTTAAATTTAAATTTTTGATGTTTAATGTATTTAGATTTATTTAATACCGTTTCCATAAAAACTTCGCTACTTTTTGTCTCATAGAGCATGCAGAAAGAATGAAGACATGCTCTGAATATGCTTGTCGATCTGTTCAATAAGTTTAATGCGACGTTTCTCTGTTGAAGAATAAAATCGAGATTTTCTACTTTTCAATCTGAGCTTTATATAAAGTTATATGGTGGGTTTGTGGCAATTGGCCAGGCATAATTTAAAAAATAGGATTGTAAATGAGTGCAGATCTTGAACAGTTTTATGAGGTTTTTTTTGAAGAATCCTCGGAATTGCTGGCGGAAATGGAAGCGTGTTTGCTCGGGCTGGACGTTAATTCACCTAGTACGGAAGATTTAAACGCGATATTTCGTGCTGCTCATTCTATAAAAGGTGGGGCGGGTACCTTTGGTTTTACAGACATGACGGAGATGACGCATATGTTGGAAACGCTGCTTGACAGGTTGCGTAAGGGCGAACTGAAGGTTCGCAGTGAAATGGTTGATGCTTTTCTAAGAGCAGGTGATGTTATCAAAGACCAGCTTGCAGGGCATCGTGGTGATGGCGCGGCTGATCCGATTGTCGTAGGAGAAGTCAGCAATGAGTTACAGAGATTCTCCGAAGAATCCGCTGATGTGACTGCCGTTGATCATGTAAGCAACGCTTCTCAGGCGGTGTGTATCGATGAACTGAGGCAATCGGCGGGTATTGTTGCAATTGAAAGACCAGCAGCAACAGAAAATTTGCAGCATGCTGTCTATCAAATAGAATTTTCAACAATCGGATTGAGTGACGAGTCAAAGGAAAATTTATTCTTTAATTTAAAGCAGCAAGGCAGTGTAGAAGCGCATCCGCAATCAGTCGATAACGAGGTCTGTCGTATGTATTTGACAACGTCCGTACCTGAAGAAGATATATGGGAAACATTGGCATTTGCTGTTAATCCAGCTCATTTGAAAATCGAAAAATGTACAGAAGTCGGAGGGTACCAGGCTGGCACATTTGCAGTGGCAACAACTGAAGCCGTAAATGACTCTGTACCACATATAGAAGCAAAGCCTTCTTCAAGTGCCGAGACCGATAGCGCGCCTTATGGTTTTTTTTCTGGCGCACCAGCGGCGCCTCAGGAGTTTGTGCAACAGACTCAATCAGAATCAGATCAATCATCAAATGCCGCCGATCAGATTAATTCAGTGGCGAGTTCTAATTTAAATGCAAAAGCAGTGGCTTCGGTTGAAACAAATTCAATTCGTGTGAGCATAGGGAAAGTCGATCAAATGATTAACCTGGTCGGAGAACTGGTTATTACGCAGGCAATGCTTGCACAAACAGCTTCGGAGATCGATCCGGTTATTTCCGAAAAACTGCAAAGCGGAATGAGCCATTTGGAACGTAACACTCGCGACCTCCAGGAGGCCGTGATGTCTATCCGCATGCTGCCAATGAGCTTTGTCTTCAGTCGTTACCCCAGGGTTGTTCGTGATCTGGCAGCAAAATTAAACAAGAAAGTTGAATTAAAAACAGTGGGTGAGGGTACCGAGCTGGACAAGGGTCTGATTGAAAAGATAGCTGATCCTTTGACACATCTGGTGCGCAATAGCCTGGATCACGGCATTGAGTTGCCGGAAAAAAGAATAGCGGCAGGTAAGCTGGCCAAAGGGACAATTACTTTGCGTGCTTTTCAGCAAGGCGGCAGCATAGTGATAGAAGTTGGCGACGATGGCGCGGGACTCAATCGTGAAAAAATTCTTGCCAAGGCACGAGAAAGAGGGCTGCAAGTTCGTGACGACATGCCGGATCAGGAAGTCTGGATGTTGATTTTTGAGGCTGGCTTCTCGACAGCCGATAAAGTAACTGATGTTTCCGGCCGCGGCGTGGGTATGGATGTGGTGAAACGAAATATCCAAAGCATGGGCGGGCGGGTTGAAGTGAACTCGGTTTATGGTGTTGGCACGCGCATTACAATCCGGTTGCCTCTGACACTTGCCATTCTTGATGGCTTGTCGGTAACTGTGGGGGATCAAATGTTTATCGTGCCGCTGACTTACATTACTGAGTCACTGCAGCCGTCGGAAAACGATATCAGGACAATCAGCGGTCGAGGTCGCGTGGTTCAGGTGCGTGGTGAGTATCTGCCTGTCATTGCGTTGTACGAAGCATTCAATATTCGGCCAAAATCAACGGAAATCAAAGATGGGATTCTTGTCATTCTGGATGCCGATGGCCATAAGGCGGCGATGCTTGTCGACGAACTGGTCGGTCAGCATCAGGTTGTCATCAAGAGCCTTGAAAGTAATTACCGCCGTGTTCACGGCGTCTCGGGCGCCACGATCATGGGTGATGGCAAGGTGGCCTTAATCCTTGATACGACTGGACTTGTCATGTCGACTCAATAAGTATTACGGATTCCTTGCCGGTACTTGTCACATTTTCATGCATTTATTTAAGGAGGTAGCAATATGTCGCAACAACAATCCGCAGCCATGACGTCCGCTGTTAATCCGGCAAGCGAAGCCGCGCCACGTCAGTTAAACGAATTTCTTACATTTCGGTTAGGAAACGAAGAATACGGAATTGATATTCTGAAGGTTCAGGAAATCCGTGGTTATGACAACGAAGCTATAACACAGATTGCTAATTCTCCCGATTTTATTAAAGGCGTCGTTAACCTGCGCGGCATTATCGTGCCGATTATCGATATGCGCATAAAATTCAGGCTGGGGAATGCTGAATATGACCAATTTACTGTCGTGATTATCCTGAATGTGGGCGGGCGTGTAATGGGTATTGTTGTTGATGGCGTTTCCGATGTGATCAGTCTCGATATGGAACATGTGCGGCCTACGCCGGAATTCGGTTCGATTATTGATACGAAATATATTACCGGGCTTGGAACAATAGACGAACGCATGTTGATACTGGTTGACATTGAAAGATTGATGGCCAGCGAAGACATGGGACTGGTTAATCAGGTGCTTAACTAAATCTTTTATAGGCTTTTTTGAAAGGAGAATGAATAATGTTTGATAACATGACGATCAAGTCGCGCTTGATGCTGGTAATCGGTATGCTTTCGGTGTTATTGGTGGGTATCGGTGGTTTGGGGCTGTACGGGATCAATCAATCGAATGCCGGCTTAAAAACTGTTTACGAAGATCGTACCGTGGTGTTGGCGGATTTAAGTCAGATTCTTGATCAGATGCAGGTTGTCCGCATGAATGCAGTAATGGCAGCCAACCTGAATAGTATTGAGGTCGCCAGGCAGCGCACTGCAATGACTGCTGAGCGTGATGCGGGGATTAATACTATCTGGCAGAAATTCATGGCGACCTATTTGGTGCCTGAAGAGGAAAAGCTGGCCAATACTTTTGCGCGTCAGTGGCCGGCATATCAAGAGTCGCGGGATCGTACAATGAGCCTGGCCATGGCGGGGAATTTCGAAGCGGCAATTGCCAATGCGACATCGGATGCCGGGGCAAAATTTGATGTTGCGCATGCGACCATGCTCGGTTTGATCGAACTGCAGAGTAGAGTTGCCGCGCAGGAATACGCAGAAGCACAAAGTAACTTCGATACTGTTTTTATGATAACCAGTGTAGCTGTGGCTGCTGGTGTCATTCTGGCGGTGGTGATCGGTATGATGCTGATACGTGCGATTGTCGGTCCGATCAATGAGGCCGTTAACGTTGCCAATGCTGTTGCATCGGGTGATTTGACCAGCCGTATCGATGTTACTTCAAACAATGAAACCGGACGTTTGATGCAGGCGCTAAGGCTGATGAATGACAATCTGGTGGATCTGGTCGGTAAAGTACGCTCAGGCACGGATTCTATCTATACCGCATCGAGCGAGATCGCTTCTGGTAACCTGGATTTAAGCCAGCGGACAGAAGAACAGGCATCCAGCCTGGAGGAAACGGCATCTTCCATGGAAGAGCTGACATCAACTGTAAGACAGAATGCCGACAATGCGCGTCAGGCCAATCAGCTGGCGTCGGGCGCTTCGGAAGTGGCTGTCAGGGGCGGCGCCGTGGTTGGGCAGGTGGTGCAAACCATGAGTGCGATAAATGACAGTTCCAAGAAAATTGTCGATATCATCAGTGTAATAGACGGCATTGCTTTTCAGACCAATATTCTGGCGTTGAATGCTGCTGTGGAGGCCGCGCGCGCTGGCGAGCAGGGACGGGGTTTTGCGGTGGTGGCGACAGAGGTGCGCACGCTGGCGCAACGATCTGCGGCGGCAGCTAAGGAAATCAAGGAATTGATCGGTGATTCCGTCAGCAAGGTTGAGGACGGTACTCGGTTGGTCGATGAGGCTGGCGCCACCATGAATGAAATTGTCAATTCGGTTAAGCGCGTGACGGACATCATGGCGGAGATCTCTGCTGCATCGCAGGAACAAAGTTCAGGTATTGAACAGGTAAATCAGGCGGTTACGCAAATGGACGAGGTGACGCAACAGAACGCCGCTCTGGTTGAGGAGGCCGCTGCTGCTGCCGAGTCTATGCAGGAACAGGCGCATGCCTTGTCGCAAGCGGTTGCTGTTTTTAAATTGTCCGGCGGCATGACTGAAACGCCAGTCAGAAGAAGTAATCGTCCGGCTGCCGTGGCTAAGCTGCCTGATCGCGGTCCGGCGACCCGGAAAGCGTCACAAAAATTTGCATCCAGAGTTGCTCCAGTTGGATCCAGGCCCAAAAAAGTTGCTGCCGGCGGTGGCGATGAATCCTGGGAAGAGTTTTAATTCGTAATCCGTGACGCGAGTAAAAAAAGAAACAATTGATTGGCTTCACTTTCACGACAATTATTTTTTCTATATAAAATAAGATGCAAAGCAGTTGTTCAGTAAATCATCAGGCGAATCTACCTTTATACTGAATAACTGCTTTTGAATGGCATGTCATTTGAACTCTCCTTTGTTGCGATGAATTATGAAGCAAGCCATTCCTGACGATTCAATGCTTGTCTGAAAGATTAAAGTTATAATCATTCGTCAAGTGTCCGCATTGTCGCCGAGGCTTGATTTATTGATAGAGAAGATTGGTTCGTGATCAAGCGTTCGCATCAATTGACCGAAGTCTCAGTTTCAAGAAAATCAAAAGCATCCGCTGCCCATCCCCGCTCTAAATCAACATCCATAAAACAAAAGAAAACTTCACCTTCCGCTATACCGCCAATTGTTGGAATCGGCGCTTCGGCAGGCGGACTTGAAGCGCTTGAGCTTTTCCTGAAGCATGTGCCTGCCGGCAGCGAAATTGCTTTTGTTGTTGTTCAGCACCTGGACCCGGTCAATAAAAGCAGACTGGCGGAAATACTTCAGCGTGCAAAAACTTTAAATGTTGCATGGGCGGAAAATCTTGTCAGAGTAAATCCGGATTGTGTTTATGTTGCGCCACCTAACAAATTTTTATCCATCTTGCATGGCGTGTTATATTTGCACGATCCAACCAAAGAGCAAAAGAAGATGCAGTCGATTGATTTTTTTGCAAACTTTAGCTGAGGATCGTAGAGAATCTGCTATTGGGGCTGTTTTTTCGGGAACCGGATGCGATGGAACGAAGGGTTTGCAAGTCATCAAAAGGGAAAAAGGCCTGACCCTGGCGCAGGGGCCTGCTACCGCCAAATTTGATAGCATGCCGCGCAATGCCATTAGTGCGGGAGCAGTTGATGATGTTGTGGCGCCAGTCGAAGAATTGCCGGGTGAAATTATAGGCTATCTTAAGCAATCATTTCAGACCGTTACCATGAGCGGAAAAGTGCCCGATGCCGACACTGTATTGAATGACATTATCGCCCTGCTGCACAAGCGGAGAGGCAATGATTTTTCCCAATATAAAAAGTGCTGAGCAACTGGACATATTGGTGAAAAAACAATGCGATTATTATCAGGAATTTTATTGCAGCAAGCCATTGCCTGCTTCTGACATAGTGGATTTATTGACCAGGACGAGCAGGCCCTCGTTGAGAGTGTTATAAGCTTGACGTCCTGATGATTTGCTGGCGTGTGAATCTGCAGGACATCCGAAAGTTGGAAGCGTGAAACATGCTGACTCCGTCGATTTTGATCATGACGGGATTGAGGTTTTTTGTTGCTTGTATGTCGTTTCAAATTTCCTCATCTGAGTAAAAAATTTTAAAGACATGAATAAAGATATGCAACGGTTCACACTTGAGGCAGGCGGATTCAACATGCAGCTGGAATGTAAAAATTTGCAATTGAAATCAGGTAAATGAAGTCAGAAAACAATGTTGCGCTTGATCATCCCGTTTTTCGTATTGTTTTACTGGCTTCAGTCTATTTCCTTGGCGGTAAGCTTGGGTTAAGTATACCTTACGTAGGCTCCAATATTACCTTGTTCTGGCCGCCTGCAGGTATTGCTCTCGCCGCTGTCATGGTCTGGGGAATGTCATGCTGGCCTGGTATCTTTCTTGGTGCGGCAGCCATCAATCTGACAACAGGTGACATTGCATTTCCTAATGCGCTCAGTATAGCAACAGGCAATACACTGGGCGCTGTGCTGGGCGCGTTTATACTGAAAAACCTGGCGGATTTTCATGGTGTGTTCAGGAAAAAATACGATTTGGCGGTCTTTATGTTGACTGCATCAGGCAGCATGTTGATTACTGCCACGATTGGCACTTTATCGTTGTATGTGGGTGAACAGCTTTATGATGATCTTTTCTTTCAGGCATGGCTGGGCTGGTGGCTGGGTGATACCGTCGGTGTGTTAATCTTCACACCACTTTTGCTGATCCTGCCTGTTTATCTGAAGGAAACCCGGTTCAGGATTCGACAGTTTAAGTCGCAGTTTGTCTTTATAATGGGTGCCTGTTTCGTTACAGCCTGGCTGGTGTTTGGGAGTTTTTTGTCAGCCGGTACACTCAATTTATCACTGGCCTTCCTGGTTTTTCCACCGCTGATCTGGGCAAGTCTGCGTTTCGATATACTCGGCGCAGCAATTGCTGGGTTAATCATTTCCTTAATCGCGGTATGGGGTACTGCGCATGGTTACGGTCCGTTCTCGAATGGTTTTATTCAACACAATGAAATCCATTATGATCAGTTGGCCTTATTCCTTTTTGTGACGACCGTTTTTCTTGTTTCTTTTATAGTCGTTTTTGTGCAATCCAGTCGTCTTGACGCTGAATCCAGATACCGGGCACTGGTTGAACAGGTTCCTGCGGTTACCTATATCGCAGCGGCTGAATCATTCGCCCGCAACATTTTTGTGAGTCCTCAAATTGAGTCTCAGCTTGGTTTTTGCAGGGATGAATGGCAAAGCGATCCCCAATTTTGGGAAAAGCAATTGCATCCAGATGACCGGGAACGCGTCATAAAAAAGTTAGCCGCCAGTCTTGCGAAAAATACTTCCTTTGATTCGAATTATCGTATTTTCAGGAAAAACGGTAGCTTTGTCTGGATAAGGGATGCCGCAGTCTGGCTCAGTGATAAATCGGATAAGTCCAGGCAATTACAGGGGCTCATGTTCGATATCACGGACCTGAAGGCTGCTGAAGAAGAACAGGGTCGTCTCATTGAGAAGCTGAACATTTCAGAAAAGAAACAGCGCGAAATGCGTGTATTGGCGGAGCGAGGGCAAAGCCGCATGGCTGCGTTATTATCCGCAATGAAGATCGGTATTATGTTCGAGGACAATGCGCGGCGAATCGAGTTTGTGAATGCTCAGTTTTTGCTGATATGGAAGATCAACGAAAATAACAGTCTGATTGGCGTGCCCACTGAAATAGTACTCGAGCAAATCATGAAACGTCTGGTGTGTTCCGCTGATGCGCCAAGACTCCTGCATGATGTTCTGGATACGCATCAGGCTCATGAATGTTCCGAACTGGAGTTAAATGATGGACGCGTACTTAATCAACAGGCGTTCCCGGTAAACGATGGCGACAACCGGCTTGTAGGGCGATTGTGGGTTTATGAGGATGTTACCCGGGAACGTCAGGCAGCGGCGCAATTATTATATCTTGCCGAGCGCGATCCACTAACCGGCTTGTTTAACCGGCATCGCTTCCAGGAACAGCTCAGGAGACAAATCGACCTTGCCCAGCGCAATCAGGAGCGGTTTGCATTACTTTATCTGGATCTGGACGATTTCAAATTTTTCAATGATACCTTCGGACATGACGTTGGGGACGCTGTCCTGATGCGTGTGATCGGAGAGGTGTCGAGTATAGTACGTCATATTGAAATATTTGCGCGCCTGGGCGGCGATGAATTTGCTATTCTAAGTGCTGTTCGGTCTGCTGATGCTGAGGAATCCATAAATTCATTACCTGCGCGTATTATTCAAGCTATTTCATCCATTCCTCTGCACTTTCTCGGCGCCAATCTGAAAATCACCGGCAGCATTGGTGTGGCGGTTTTTCCTGATCATGGATTAACAGCCGAAGAATTGATTACGCATGCAGATACTGCCATGTACCAGGCAAAAATCAGCGGCAAGAATACATGGATACTGTATGACTCGAAACAAGACCTTTCCAGGGCCAGATCGGATCAGGTCACCTGGAAAAATAGAGTTGAACATGCGCTCGAAGAGAATCTTTTTGAACTTCATTTTCAGGGTATTTATACAGTTGCCCAAAAAACACCGGTTCATTCAGAAGTGCTCGTCAGGATGCGGAATCCGGAAGTGCAGAGTACGCTCATCATGCCCGGTCAGTTTATACCGATCGCGGAGAAGAATGGGCAAATTATCCACATTGATCGCTGGGTTATAAAAGAAAGTATTGAGTTGCTGAGCAGAAACGAAGATTTATTGCCTTTGGCGATCAATATATCAGGACGTACTTTTGATGATAAGACTTTACCTCATTTCATATACGATCAGCTCAGCAATAAAAAAGTAAATCCCAGTCGCCTTATCATTGAACTGACTGAAACTGCCGCGGTTTCAGATATTAAAAATGCCCAGCGGTTTATCGAGGCCATGCATCAAATTGGCTGTTTAGTGTGTCTGGATGATTTTGGCAGTGGTTTCTCCAGTTTCAGTTATCTTAAATACCTGGGTGTAAAAATTCTCAAAATAGATGGGGTTTTTATCCAGAATCTTCATAACAATCGTGACAACCAGGTACTGGTCAAGGCGATTGTCGATGTGGCAAAAGGACTGAACAAAATTACCGTAGCTGAATTCGTGGAAGACGCGGATACATTGGAGATGGTTCGAAAATTGGGTATTGATCTGGGGCAGGGCTACTATCTGGGCGGACCGAGCGTAGAAATGCATCCTTCAAAAATCGTCGATACAGTGTGATCGTGCTGTAAAGTGGTGCATTGCTTACGGGGACAGACAGCCTAAAGCTGCTCTCTCACCTGCACAGAATTTTCCATTGGCCGGATTTGTGTGTCTGGCGCTGCGCGGTTATTCATTTCACTTGAAACAAAAGTGCCATCGTATGCTTATGCTACTATTTTATCGGTGTGATTTATCTCACATCATGGTTATATGATCGTGTTTAAAGTGTTCTTTTAGATGAATGAGTAAAACTTTTCATTGCTGAGTGCCTTTTTGAGGTATTCCATTCAATCAATCGCCTTTGAAAGGGGATGGCGTGTAGAAATTCCGGTTACCGAGTATGCCGGGATTTTCACAGCTTGCAATTTGACCGACAACACTTTCGGTTTGCGGATAGTTAAAGGAGTAACATCATGAACATCAAAGAAGCAAAACTCACCGTGCAGGTACTGGACAATCAACGCCGCCCCGTCGACGATGCCGACATAGTCATTCATACGCGAGAGAAACAGTTGACGCTCTCATGCCAGAACGCCAGGGGTTTTTATTCAACCGAAAAGCCGCTAAAGCCCGGACGCTATGCCATTGAAGTTTCAAAAAAAGGTTTTGAACCTGAACGTCGTTTAGTCAAGCTGTGTCACGACCAGCAGAATGAAGTGTTTTTCCTGTTGAAGGAAAACACACCTTACTACTATAGAGGCAAAGTTAAAGTTCCGTTCACGCTTGATGAAGATCATGTCGCGTTGTACATAACCCGGCGACACGAGAAAAAATCCGACGAACGGAAAACTTTGCAGTCCCTGGAAAAATACCGCATTGCAACGCTGCGCGAAGTGGTTAAAGAATACGGTTTGCAACTCGAGAAAGATAGGGATGATCTGCTGAAAAGCGGCGTGGCTGTCTGTTCTTTTGGCGCAAATACCAGCAAGGTCAGACGCCGGGAAATCCTTGAAAAAATCCATCAACAGAACAAAGCTGCTGCGCTGCCGATAATTCAACAGACGGATAAAGGCGTTGCCATGCTGACCAATGAAATCATGGTCAGGTTTGAAACAGAGGTTGAGCAAAAAAGCGTCGAGGCGATTGTGCAAAAATTCAAGCTGAGAATCAAGCGGAAGATTACTGCGCTGGGTAATCTGTATCATCTGACTACAGACGCGTTACCGACCTACGATCTGCTCAATATCATCAACCAACTCGCAGCGCTCGATGAAGTCGATTTTGCCGAACCCAATCTCGCTTCGACAGAAGAAGAGGACGCCGTCACGCCGACCGATTACCTTTTTCCGGAACAGTGGGATCACCAGATCATCAATACGCAGGATGCGTGGCAGTTTTTGCGCAACATCAGTATCAATCGTACTTTCGGTCATCCCGGCATTATTATCGGAGTAGTCGATTCAGGCGTTGATCCCAATCACCCTGATCTGAGCGGTACCGTTTCCAACGGCAATGCCAAAATCTATCAGGCTTTTGATTTCGAAGATATGGTGCCCAACAACAATACCTTGTCGAGCGGGCATGGCACTGCGTGCGCCAGCGCAGCCGCATCCAGGGCCAACAATCCATCCGGCGTGGCCGGGATAAATGAGGGTGTTGCCGGTGTCGCGGGAAATTGCCGGGTGCTGGCGATACGCCGCGCCGGTACCGAAGCCGATTACGCCAACATTTACCTGTGGGCCGGCGGATTTGATCCGGACAGCGATGACGATGACTTCCCCGATCCGATTGATCCTGGCGCCGACGTCATCTCCAGCAGCATCGGCCTGACATCGGCCGTAGGCAGCCCGACCAGCGGCACCATGGCTGCGGTATTTGACAGGCTGACCGATGATGGTCGCGACGGCAAGGGCGTAGTGTTATTTTTTTCCGCCGGTAATAATGGAAACGACAACGATACGGTCTTCGATCGCCCCTGGGGCATGTACAACCGCTGTTTTTCTATTGCCGCCTCCACACTGGATAATGCCGGCACGAATGAAATCCAGGCGGGCTACAGCAACTTCAGCTCACAGACAGAATTCTGCGCGCCCAGCCACGACGCCTATGTAGGCGGTGCGCCGTTGCACAATCCGACGGCTAACTACGGCGCTTTTACCGCTACTCCGATCGATGCGCCGGAAGGGCACGGCACAGTGGGCCGGCCAACGGTAATCACCACGCTGACGGCGGCTGCCAATGCGGGCGGCAATCAGATTTCGGTGAACAGTGTCGCCGGTATGGCAAACGGACAGGCTGTCATGATTGGTAATCCCGGCGGGCCCAACACGGAGTCTCATCTGATTTCGGCCATTAACAACGCCACCAATCAGATCACGCTGAGCCGCAACCTGTTTAACAATCAGGCGAACGGCACCGCGGTGAATGTCAGCAACTGGGATTATCGCAGCAACTTCGGCGGTACTTCTCACGCCACGCCATTGTGCGCCGGCACGGCCGCGCTGATGTTGTCGGCCAATCCGCAGTTAACCTGGATGCAGGTGCGCGATCTGTTGCGCGAAACCGCCGTCAAGATCAATCCGGGCGAAACCAATGCAACCGGTCGCTGGCAGGATGTCAACGGCAATTTCTCCAACAATCCCGCTTATGATGGCAATCCGTTTTTCAGCGAGTTCTACGGTTACGGCCGCATCAATACCGCAGCCGCAGTGCGCGAAGCGGGCTGGGATATCGAACTGATCACCACCAACCTGAATTTTAACGATGTTCCCGCTGGTGATACGGTATCGCGCGCCGTGCGTTTTAATGTAAAAAGCCTGTGGTCTGCCAACTTCACCATGACAACGCCGGGCGCGCCTTTTTCCGCGTTATCCACGGCGGAAAGCCTGCCCGCCTCAGGCGATTCCAGTATACCCAGAGAAGTCTATTTCTGGGTAACCTACACCGGCACCACGCCGGGCGACCAGATTACTCCGGCTGATGGATTCTCGGTTACCGTCACCAACCCGGAAACCGAACAAACCTGGGTGATTCCGATTACGGCCAATGTTATTGAACGTCCATCCGCGGCGGTCATGCTCTGTCTTGACCAATCCGCCAGTATGGATTGGCCTTCAGGCATCGGTTCGAGTAAGCGTATCGACATTCTGCGCTTTTCCGCCAATATCATGATTGATGTTCTGCACGAAGGCAACGGTCTCGGTATAGTGGCTTTCGATCATAATCCGCACGATGTGCTCGACTTTATCGGTCCGGTCGGCGCGCCGGTCAGTCCGAGCAATCCATTCGACCAGGATCGCACCGACATGAAAGCGGCGATCAACAATTTCATACCGAACCCGGCGGGTAATACCGCCATTGGCGACGGTATCGAGAGAGCCTGGCTGCGATTGAATCCCGTGACCGGCTATGACAGCAAGTCAGTGATTGTATTTACCGATGGCAAGGAAACCGCAGCCAAGTATGTGCATGAAGTCACTGACCTGATCAATGGACGGATGTTCGCTATCGGACTGGGCAAGGCGGACAACATCGAACCCGCCACGCTGAATGAAGTCACCAACGCCAACGATGGCTACATGCTCCTGGCCGATGATCTGGGTCAGGACAGTATTTTCAAACTGGCCAAGTATTTTCTGCAGATTCAGGCCGGCGTCAATAACGAGGATATCGTGGTTGATCCGGATGGCGTGCTCTATCCCGGTCAGAAAACCCGCATTCCTTTTATCATCAATGAAGCCGATATTTCGGTGGATGTCATCGCCATGTCCGCCAATCCATTGGCGCTTGAGTTCTATCTGGAAACGCCTAATGGCCAGATTGTCCGTCCCGGTGATACGGTTACCCTGCCGGGAGCGACTTACGGACTGGGTACGCATGTGGCTTTTTACCGCCTGAATGTACCGTTGCCGCTGGGTATGCCGGAACGCGAAGGGAAATGGCACGCCATTCTGGCATTTACCGGCAAATACAGCCGGAAACATGCGACAGTCACGCACGTTTCCAATGCCAGCGTGTCCGCGGCGAGCCTGCCTTACAGTGTGCTGGTGCACAGCTACTCCAATCTGAAAATGGATACACGCGTCAGTCAGAGTGGCTATGAACCGGGTGCAAAATTGACGCTGAGTGTGGCGCTGACGCAATATGGCATTGCGTTGACGACCAAAAACCATGTCAGTGCAACCGTGTTGCTGCCCAACAAGCAGATTAAAACTCTGCATCTGGCTGCTGTCGGTGAAGGCATCTATGAAACCAGCCTGACCGCCGAGATGCCGGGCGCTTATCAAATCCGCTTCCGCGCCGAAGGCTATACGCTGAAAGGCCGTCCATTTACCCGTGAGAAAGTACACAGCGCCTTTGTCTACCGGGGCGGCGACAAACAGCCCCCGACGAGTGGCGAGGGTGCTTCGGATGACAGGGAGCGATTCTGCAATCTGCTGAAATGCCTGCTGGACGATAAAAATCTGTCACGCGAGTTTAAAGACAGACTGCGCAGGCAGGGTATCGATATTGACGGCATCGCAAGATGCCTGCAAGGGTATTGCAGTGATAAACCGTCCCGGTTGACTGCGGCAAGCGCGCTGGAACAACTGAAAATCCACTACAGTGAATTGATCAAGGCGTATCAATCGCTGGAGTGATACGTGAGTCAAGCGTTAAATGGCATGATGCGGCAACGCAATGTTGCCGCATCATGCAATGCCGGCCGCCATACTTACCCGCGTGGAACAGCGATAAAATACCGCATGCTTAATAGCAACCGGTATTGACAAACTGAACTTCCCAGTTCATTGAATTTCCGCGTTGATTCATGACCACATTGTATTCACTGCCGTTGACTTCAACGCACGGTATCACCAGTTCTCCGGAACCCAGATTGGCGTGTGCCCGGAACGGCGTAAACGGTCCAGACGGCATGCAGGCACTGATATCATATTTGACATACCCTGTTGCTGCCACGCTGCTTTCAAAATTTGACGTTGCAACATAGGCATGACTGCCGACCACTTTGACATCCGTTGCGCCGGGAAGGGGGATTTGTATTGCTGTTGAAGCGATCGGAATAAAAGTTCCCGTAGCCGCATTAAAAGAGCAGGATAACGCCGAGTTGGGCGAATCCGGAAAAACGGATAAGAAATCATCAGCCGCAAGCAGAACCGCATTTCCTTTTAAAACAACCATGCGATCGGCATGGCTCGCCATCGATAACGTCGCGCTCAGCAAGGTAACACCGCATGTAATCAAAAGCCTGTTCATGTTTCTCCTCCATAATGAATGTCATGCAATCAACGCATGATGCGATGGATTATCCCATGATTCTTTTATGCGTCAAAATGCAAAAGCGGCATGGGTTAATAGGTAAGGGATATCTTTTTTTAGCAACGATGTATTGTGATGGAGCAGGGGTTTTTAGCGCAATAATCGAGCTTAGACTGCAAAGTGCTTAGAAGAAATATGATGAAGTTGATGAAAAAGATAATTTTTATATGACATATAATCAGACAGTTAAATTTTTTGAATGAAAAGCCCTGTATATGATTCCCAAACCAATACACATAGATACCGTAATTCTCGGCCAAGGATTGCCTGATTCGGCAGATGCGCGGTTTGGCATGCGCTTGTTACAAAGCCTGTGGTCGTCCCAGACGCGGGTGGTTTCGGGTATGACGCTGGCCGAAGGCTTGGCGCTGATACCAGCCAACGGTGATCAGGATCTGGTGCTGTGGGTCGAAAGCCCATGGATTTCACCTGACCGGGATTGTCTGGCGTGCCTGCATATGGCTTTGGGCCTGGGCGCGGATGTTGCCTGGGCCTGTGACTCGGAAAACCCGGATCCCATGCCTGCTCCGGGTTATGCAACGATGCGGGGCATGGAACGTTTTGTCGCCGAACACCCTGTTCGTTCAGTCCCCGTCGCGGCGGATCATGTCGCCAAATTTGGTTTGGCAGGCCGCGCCGGTTGGCAGCGTTATTTGACCGGAACGGCGCAAGCGGTTCGTGTCGCCGGTGCCTGGGTACACGATGCCAGCGGCTACTTTGGCTGCGAACGGCGTGAGGTGCTGCCGCTGCTGCCAGCTGGCATACAGAAAATGCTTGATGTGGGTGGCGGTGAAGGCGGTTTTTTATCGGCAATCAAAGCGGTACATCCCGATGTGTTCACGCAGCTGGTGGAACTTGCACCCGGTGCGGCGGCGATTGCACGCACCAGACCCGGTATCGATCAGGTTTGGGTTGGTTCTTTTTTTGACTGGCAAACCTCAGACCGTTACGATTGCATCAGTTTTCTGGATGTACTGGAGCATCTGGTCGATCCCGAACAAGCCTTGTTGCATGCAAAAAGCCTGCTCAGCTCCACCGGCGCTATCGTGATGTCTTTGCCGAACGTCGGGCACTGGTCGGTGGTGGCCGATTTACTGGAAGGACGCTGGGACTGGGCGCCTGCAGGCATTCACTGTTACACTCATGTCCGGTTTTTTACACAGCAGACGATAAAAGACATGCTGCTGCGCGTGGGCCTCAAAGCCGAAGTCTGGGAAACGGTGAAGCTGCCCTGCCCACCGGACTGGATAGCGCAATGGGATACGCCGGGGCTGAAACTCCACCGAGACAGCCTTGATATTCATGCCTATTTAATCAGGGCCGTGCCGTCTGTGTAAGGCGGCACGGCCGGTTGCCCGACACTCTTTCAGAAGCGAATATCTGCGCCAGTGTAACCTGGCGGTGCGTAGAGCAACTAGTATGTATATTCCTTGCCAGGGTCATTATAGATGCAGGATTCAGTCGCCGATTCGAATTCTGCATCGCCGCGCGCGATATAAGACTTAATCTTTTTCCGGTTGTATCCGTGCGCCAACAGTCAGTTGATCGATTGCTGCTGTCAGTAGCATTTGTTCTGCCGTGTTTTATCATAAAGAGGCTGTTACAGGGCAGCTGTGCTTTCCTGCAGAACAGCCTCTTGAACTTGAACTAGCCGGAAATATTCACGGATTGACCAGATTGGTATCCCACGTAATCAGTTTCAAATCACCGGATGCGGTTTTAACGCCTGTCAGAATCATATCGCGCGGATCGAGCCCCGGATACGAACGGGAAACGACGTCCGCTGAAATCCGCGATGCTTTGCCCGCTTTCGAAGAACCCAGGCGTCTCAGGTTTGTGCCGGTATCATTGACTGCCCAGCCGATGAGCATCAAATCACCCTCGGCGTTACGCACGACAGTCGTCAGATTTGAGCCGCCGTGTGGCGCGGTCAGGAGGCTGATTTCGCTGACTCCGCCAGCAAGGCCGGTGTCGCGGCGCGCATCGATATTGCCATTTGAATTGACCGACCAGGTGATCACTCTCAGGTTCCCGTCACTGTCACGCACCGCGGCGGCAATTCCTTTCGCCAGCGGTGCAACGGCGATGGCGCCGCCAACAGCGCCAGCCTGCGCTGCATCACCGCGCGTCAGGGTTTTACCGTCAGCTGACATTTTGTACGGTATGACCTTCAAGTCACCTGCGCCGTCACGTACACCCACAAAAACGCCATCGAAATTCCTGGCGTGCGTGATTGAAACTGCGGAAACAGGGCCTGCGGAGACATCTCCAAGCCGGACAACTTTCGCAGTGCCATCGTTTGCGACATCGATATCCCAGGCGATGACTTTAAGATTACCCGCCTGATCGCGTACTGCTGTTACGGCTTTTTTGTCTCCGCTGCTGGTGGTGGTCATGGACAATGCGCTGATTTTGCCTGCGGAAAGATCATGCACGCGCTGAAAACCGCCGGTTACCGTTACTTTGTAGGCGATCATTTTCAACATGTCGTCTGACTGACGCACGGCAGCAAGTACATACCCGGATGTCGGTTCTGACAGCTTGACATCCTTGATTGCGCCCGCGGTGATATCGCCCTTGCGGACAATCGAGTCAACGCCGACCAGATCCCAGCCGATCAGTTTCAAAGTGTCATCGTTTGCGGCAATGGTTGCGGTAACAGCCCGGTTTCCGGAGATGAACAGCGTATCGCCGCCTTTGATGGCGCCAGCTTCGGCATCCGCGCGGCGTAAATAAGGCGAGGGATGCACCGTCTTGAAACCGCAATCGGGGGAGTTCGCCTGCCATGTCGCGCAATCCGGATTTCCCGAGAATTCGCCGCCGCGCAGCCGGTACCAGCCATCGGATGTATGCTGCTGTCCGGCTTCGAAGCGGTGTCCCCAGGCGTTGCGAAACCGCATTGCTTCGGACGATCCAAGTGCCTCGCGGCCATTGCTGTCCGTTCCGGTGACTGGGCTGAGCGACATATGGAGGTGCGGACCGCTTGAATTACCGGAATTGCCCGCTCTGCCGATAAAATCGCCTTCGGTGACGCGTGGCCGGTTTTCCGGTTGGATATAGGCAGCGATGCGCCATGCGCCCTCTTTGGCGGTGGTGGCGGGATAGTTTTGTCCGTTGCCGTTATCCGGCGGACAGAGATTCGCCGGCATGGATCCCGATTTGATGTGCGCGATCGAAATGGCATTGCCCTGGTCGGTAATAATCACAGCATGATTGCCGCCGGTGAAAATAGCGTTATTGGGTGGATTGACACCCGGTTGTGGATCATCCGGGAAATTACGCCAGCAGCTCGCGATTACGCCATTTGCCGGTGCGTACAGCGGTGTATTCCAGTCATAGTCCTGATTGTTGGCGGCTGAACCGGTACCTTTGTTCCAGCTGTCGCCATCCCAGCGCCGGATATTGAAGTCGATTGTGCAGCAGCCTTCGCCGAACTCGCTGACTGTCCAGTAGCTGTCGTTGGCCAGATCGGACGATCGCGAAGGAAACGTAATGGTTTCCTGGGCGGACACGGGATGCAATGCGGCAAACGCGAGGCCAGCGGTTGTGAGTAGTAGACTTTTACGAACAGGGGATATTGATCTGCTTTTCATCATGGTTGCCTCCTGAAAGCGAATTGAAATGATATATTTCCGGTCGATGTTATCGCTCTGGCTGTTGCGCACATTCCGGATAATGATATATGCGTTAGCAAAAGAAAGCTGTGATAAAACGCACCGAATGGCGTTTCGTCTATGAGATCAAAATTGTATCCCGGACATCTATTGTAGGTGTTGGTATCTGAATCGCGTTCTGCGATTGAGCGTCATGATGACGGGATACATCAATAACGTGGTAAATGTGATACTGATGGAAACAAATGACAATGTGCGGATCAATTCAGGTTTGATCGTCGTCAGCGTTTCTTCGTCAACCTGGTAGATGCCTTTAAAATAACCCATCGTTCCTGCCGGTCTTATTTCACTGCCTTTTATCGGCACGAGAACGACAATGAATAATTTTCCATCCTTAAAGTGAAGTTCGTGCGTAAATTCGCCCTGCTGCGGGAACTGATGACGATGCTGCCCAATCCAGTTTTTCGTTGCTTTTTCACCCGCTCGAACTGCCTCCACTCTGAGCTGCTGGTCGAGATCATACAGCTCGACGATGAGGAAATTCTGTCGCAGCAAGATTTGTCAGATGCTGCTGTGAGGCTGTATCGAGGTGTGCCAGATCATAAATGAATTTATCGCTGAGTATGGCTGACTCATGTAAAGCCAGTTGATGAGTAAGTCGCTGAAAACGGTGCACTTCTGACCATAAAATCGCGCCTCCGATCACGATGCAGAGGAACAGCCAGGCTAGAATTTTCCAGTTTGTAAGCCGGGCTGTGGATAGCGCAGCCCGGGAATCAATATTGGTGTTAAACGGTTTTTGTTTCATGGTCAGCAGGAAAGCTGGATTTTATCCGCTTGCCGGAACAGCCTATCACGTAAAATGCGCAATCAAATTTGCCGGTGTCAATCTACCTTATTTTTTCAGCAACTTCGCAATACGTCAGGTGGTTTTTCGAACAAGCCATCCATTTCGGTAGTGTCGAGAAATTATGTGATTGGATATTATCGCCTGTGATGATCCATCGCTATGCCGTGCTGTCTGCGCAATTGCCATTCCTTGACCAGTGCATAAAGCGCGGGGATGACGATCAGCGTCAGCAGGGTGGATGACAGCATGCCGCCGACCATGGGCGCGGCGATGCGCCGCATGACTTCCGATCCGGTGCCTGTGCTCCACATGATCGGCAGCAGTCCCGCGATGATCGCGACGACAGTCATGATTTTCGGCCTGACGCGCTCAACCGCGCCTTCCATGACTGCGGCGTAGAGATTGGCCGGTGACGGTTTTTCGCCGCTGATAGCGCATTGCGCCTTGATTTTTTTCCACGCCTGATCGAGATAGACCAGCATGATGACGCCGGTTTCCGCGGCTACGCCGATCAGGGCGATGAATCCGACACCCGCCGCGACGCTCAGATTGTAATCCAGCAGCCACATGAGCCAGACGCCGCCGACCAGCGCGAAAGGCACGGACAGCATGACGATCAGTGTCTCGGTCAGCCGTCTGAAATTGAGATAGAGCAGCAGGAAAATAAGCGTCAGCGTAAACGGAATGACCAGTTTCAGTTTTTCCTTGGCGCGCTGCATATACTCAAACTGGCCGCTCCAGGTGGCATAGTAGCCGGGCGGAAATTTTACCTGCTCATCGACTGCCTGTTGCGCCGCTATGACGTAACTGTCGATGTCGCGGTCGCGGATGTCGACAAAAATATAAACGGACAACAGTGCGTTTTCGGTGCGTATGCCGGGAGGCGCTTTGACAGTCCGGATGTTTGCCACCTGGCCCAGCGGAACAACGCCGCCATCGGGTAGTGGCATCAGAACATGTGTAGCGATGGCCTGTGGATCCTGACGCAATTCGCGCGGATAGCGGATATTGACGCTGAATCGCTCGCGGCCTTCGACGGTGGTTGTCAGCATTTCACCGCCCAGCGCGAGCGAGATGATGTCCAGGAAATCGTTGATGCCCAGTCCATAGCGGGCCAGCGCCATGCGGTCGGGTTCTATGTCGAGATAATAGCCGCCGGTTGAACGTTCGGCGTAGGCGCTGGTGGTGCCGGGCACGGTTTTGATCACTGATTCGATGTGTTTGGCGAGGTGTTCGATTTCCTCGAGGTCGTTGCCGAACACTTTGATTCCGATCGGCGTGCGGATGCCGGTGGCAAGCATGTCAATCCGATTTTTGATCGGCATGGTCCAGGCGTTATTGACGCCGGGTATCTGCAACGCGGCATCCATCTCAGCGATCAGCGTGTCGACGGTCATGCCGTCGCGCCATTCACGCTCGGGTTTCAGGTTGATGATGGTTTCGAACATTTCAAGCGGTGCGGGATCGGTGGCGGTATTGGCGCGTCCTGCTTTGCCGAGTACCGATTCAACCTCGGGAAAGCTTTTGATGATCCTGTTCTGGGTTTGCAGCAGTTCGGCAGCCTGGGTGACGGAGACCGCCGGCAGGGTGATCGGCATGTACAGCAGACTGCCTTCGTTCAGCGTCGGCATGAATTCGCCGCCCAGCTTCAAAGCCGGGTAGATTGACGCGATCAGCGCAATGACCGCTGTTGCAATGGTCAGTTTTTTCCAGCGCATAACCCAGGCGATGACAGGCCGGTAAAGCCCGATCAGCATCCGGTTGACGGGATTCTTTTTTTCCGGCGTTATTCTGCCGCGGATAAAAAGCAGCATCAACACGGGAACCAGCGTGATCGACAGCAGCGCCGCGCCGGCCATGGCGAAGGTTTTGGTGTAGGCGAGCGGCGCAAACATCCGCCCTTCCTGAGCTTCCAGCGTGAATACCGGCAGAAACGAAACGGTGATGATCAGCAGACTGAAAAACAGCGCCGGACCAACTTCACGGCAGGCATCAATCACCAGTTGCGCACGGGACGCGTCCGGTTCGGCGCGCTCCAGATGCTTGTGCGCATTCTCAATCATGACAATGGCCGCGTCCACCATGGTACCGATCGCGATGGCAATACCGCCGAGGCTCATGATATTGGAGTTAATATCCATCAGATGCATGGCGCCCATCGCGATCAACATGCCGACCGGCAGCATAATGATCGCCACCAGCGCGCTTCTGACATGCATGAGGAAGATGATGCAGACCAGCGCGACGATGAGGCTCTCTTCCAGCAGCACCTGCTTCAGGTTGTCGATGGCGCGGTTGATCAGATCTGAGCGGTCATAAACCGCTTGCAGCGATACGCCGTCCGGCAGGCCGCTGGAGATTTCGGTGATTTTGTGTTTCAGGTTGTCGATGACTTCGAGCGCATTCTGGCCGTAGCGCGCTACCGCGATGCCTGAAACAGCTTCACCTTCTCCGTTCAGTTCGGCTATTCCGCGCCGCTCGTCCGGCGCCAGTTCGACGCGCGCCACGTCACGCACCAGGACAGGCGTGCCCGCGTTTGCCTTGAGCACAAGATTTTCGATATCGGCTATCCCTCGCAAGTAGCCGCGACCGCGCAGGATATATTCGGTCTCCGCCATTTCGATGATACGGCCGCCCACGTCGCGGTTGCTGGCGCGAATCACCTGTGCGACCTGGGTGATCGGAATGCCGTAAGACTGCAATTTATGCGGCTCAATGGTGACCTGATAGGTTTTTACAAACCCGCCCACACTGGCGACTTCCGCCACGCCCTGCGTTTTGGTGAGCTGATAGCGCACAAACCAGTCCTGGATGGTGCGTAATTCCTCAAGCGTGTGCCGGGCGGACTGCACGACATACTGATAGACCCAGCCGACGCCGGTTGCGTCGGGGCCGAGCGTGGGCGTGACACCAGACGGCATTTGTCCTGAGGCGAAATTCAGGTATTCGAGCACCCGGGTCCGCGCCCAGTAGATGTCGGTGCCGTCTTCAAAAATGACATAGATGAACGAGGCGCCGAACACCGAGAGGCCGCGGACGACTTTGGATTTCGGCACGGCCAGCATCGCCGTACTCAGCGGATAGGTGATCTGATCTTCGACAACCTGAGGCGCCTGACCGGGATATTCCGTATAAATGATGATCTGCACATCCGATAAATCAGGAATTGCATCGAGCGGCGTACGCATGACGGCGTAGACGCTCATGCCGATGATGACAGCCGTGGTCAGCAGCACCAGAAAACTGTTGCGGGCTGACCATTCGATAACCCTGCTCAGCATGTCAGTGCCTGCCGTGCCCGGTGCTGGTTGTGCTATCCGTCGCTGAATGCAGGTGGGTGATGCGATAACCACCGTCTGCCTGTTCTGTCAGCATGAAGCTGATGGCCTGGCCGGGCTTGATCGCTTGCAGCAGTGCCGGGTCGCTCACGCGGAAGTCCATGATCATCGCTGGCCATTGGAGACTGGCGATCGGTTCATGCGCAAGAGTAACCGTCGCACTGCTCCAGTCTATTGACCGGATCACGCCTCTGCCATGATGAGTATGGGCTGAAGTCTCAGTTAGCCTGCTGGAGATATCTGTATCCGGTTGAGTGCTGGCAGGGGATGGGTTAAATCCGGATAATGCCGTTCTGAGGTTACTTTCCGCGTCAATGAGGAAGTTTGCGCGGGTGACAATTGCTTCTCCTTCGGCCAGTCCGGACAGCACTTCGGTGTATTCATCAGCCCGCATGCCGGTTTTTATCGCACGTGGTTCAAAGCGTCCCGCGCCGAGCGCGATCAGCACCATTTTCTTCAGGCCGGTATCCAGTACCGCGGAATTCGGTATGGTCAGGACTTCATGCCTGCCATGTTGTGCGGAAAATTCAACCCGTGCGTACATGTCCGGCTTGAATAAAGCTTCTTTATTGTCCAGTTCAATGCGAACCCGGGTAGTTCGGGTTTCCGGGGTGACAACCGGGTAGATGAACGTCATCCGTCCGGTGAATTTTTTGCCGGGATACGCGTCCACGCTGATCGTGGCGGCCTGTCCGGGTTGCAGCATATGCAAATCCTGTTCGAACACTTCCGCCAGCACCCAGACATGCGACAGATCGGCGATTTCATACAATGTGTCGCCCGGCATGAAGCGTTTTCCCTGAACAGCGTTTTTTGCGATCACGATGCCGTTGACAGCGGCGCGCAATGGCAGGTAGGTCATCGGACTGCCTTCGCGTTGCAATCGGCGCAAATCGGATTCCGCGATATCCCAGTTATACAATCGCTGCAGCGCATTCTCCGAAAGCCGCTGCATTTTTGCCTGTACATCCGGAGCGCTGTCTCTGACCCAGTGCATGCCTTTTGCAGCGATCAGATAATCGTGCTGCGCGGTAATCAATTCGGGACTATAGACATCCATCAACACTTCGCCTTTTTTTATTTTCTGCCCGGTGGTGCTGACATGAAGTCGCTGTATCCAGCCTTCGAATTTGGGAGAAACGGTATATAACAGGCGCTCGTCAGCCTGTATGGTGGCCAGTGCCTGCATCGTCCGGTGGAGCATGCGGTATGCGGCGGGTTCGGTTTTGACGCCGAGCTTCTGGATTTTTTCAGGGCTGATGTGCACGGCGTTACCGTCGACTGACGCTGCCTCGTCCGCATAAACGGGGATATAGTCCATGCCCATCGAGTCTTTCTTCGGAACCGGAGAAATATCAGGCAGACCCATCGGGTTGCGGTAATAGAGGATCTGGCGTCCAGCTGAAGCAGTTTCTTCTGCGCCAGCAAGCGCGGGCGTGGGCGCAGATTGCCTGGCACTGCTGCCCCACCAGTAGCCTGCGGCGAGCGCTGTGATTATCAGCGTGACAACGGCAAGCGGTTTAGTCACGGTGTTCGCCCTGTTCTCTATTTTCTATCGGATTGCCGGGGGAATTGCCCGTGATGAAATCAATTTCCGCGCGCGCCTTGTTATAGTTTGCGATTGCCGTGACGAGACTGATTTCATATTCAAACACCGTCATCTGACTGTCGAGCAGAGTGAGAAAATCGACGCGGTTGACGCGATATGCGGCGAGCGCCGATTCGACAGTGAGTAACGCCTGCGGCAGGATGGCTGTCTGGTAAAGCCGTATGGATTTCAGGTTCTGCTCTGCCGCCGCGGTCTGCTGGCGCAGGCTGGCGGCAATTTCATTGCGCTGCGCCTGATACAAATGGATGGCCTGGTCGCGCAGCGCCAGCGATTCGGCGATACGCGGAGCAAGCTTGCTGTCGCGCCAGACCGGCAGATTGATCGCCACGGTAAAACCCACCATATCCGGACGGCTGGCGCCATCGAGCATGGAGCTGCGCTGACCGTATGAAAGCCGTACATCGAGATCAGGATAGTAATCTTTTCGCGCCAGATCCGTTTCTTTTGCTGTACGCGCAATAATACTCTGCAGGGCTTTGAGCTGCGGGCGCTGTGTCAGTGCGGTTTCATGCAGAGACTCCCGGTTCAGCGGAGTTTCAGGCCATTGCGACAGGGTTATGTCGGGTATGCCGCCGGTATCATGACGTCCCAGCGCACGGATCAGGTCGGCTTCGATTGCAGGCACTTCGCGGCCAAGTTTGAGCAATTCGTCCTGCATTCGGGAGATTTGCGTCTGCGCTTTCAGTACATCGGTCTGACCGCCCATACCTAGAGCGTAGTGGTCTTCGGCAATATGCAAAAAATCTTCCAGGATGGAGCGGTTTTTTTCAGTCAGCTGAATCGTTGCACGCGCGAGACCCAGATCAAAATAGGCGATTCTGATCGCCCGCAAGATGCGGTTGATGGTTTCCTGGTAGCCGTATTCGACACTTTGCGCATCCTGGGTGGCGACATCCCTGCGCAAATCGCGTTTTCCGGGAAATGGCAGCCGCTGGGACAGGCCGATCATTTTCATGGTCATATCGTCCCGGTTGAAAGGCGATGACGCCAGCGGCAAATTGATCACACCGGCTTCAAGCATGGGATCGTCAAGCGCTGCCGCCGGTGCGACGCGCTGGCGGGCGGCATCATGTTCCCGCTGTGCGGCAAGAATTTCAGGATTGTTCGCAAGCGCTTCTGTGATCAGGACGGACAGAATGGTATCGTCATTGTTCGCGTTCATTCCGGCAAGCGACAGCGGGATCATATACGCGGGCTGAGTTGAGGTAACGGGACTCCGGTGCGAAGCTTCCCCAAAGCTGAATGCAGGAAAAATAAAAACGGTTATCGCGATCGGGATAATAGTTCTGCAAATCATGATAATTTCATCGCGAAGCGCTCATTTTGCTGTGAGGTTGACGCCCAGGATCAGTAACTCATTCCAGGCGTCTTTGATATTGCCGTCAGTCACGCCTTTGATGATCCGGTCGATTTTTGCCGCGTGCAGCAGGCTTTTCAGCAACTGTTGCACCGTGATACGTTTTGCGGCCATGATGACGGTGTTTTGTCGTTCTCCCCAGATACGGACTGTTTTTAACAGCTGACCGGCGGGAATGCCCTGATTCAGCCCTTTGCGCAGGAAAATCAGTTGCCGGATCTGTTCGCATAAAACGGTCAGAATGAGCGGCGGCGCTGTACCTTCGCTTTGCAGTCCGGTCAGTATGCGCGTAAAACGCGCCGGATTGGCCGCCAGCATGGCATCCGCCAGTTGATAAACATCGTAGCGGGCAACGTCAAGAATCGCATTTTTGACATCTTCGAACGATAGATGGCCGGAGGGATAAAGCAGCGCAAGTTTTTGTATTTCCTGGTTTGCGGCCAACAGATTGCCTTCAACCTGTCCGGCGATAAACAACAAGGTAGTCTGGTCGACCGTTTGCTGCTGCAGGGCGAGCCGGTTCCTGATCCAGATTGGCAATTGCGCCTGCTCAACGGCATAAATGGGTACCATGACGCCTGCCTCCTCAATGGCTTTAAACCATTTCGCGGACTGGCTCTGTCGGTCTATTCTGGGCAGCGTAATCAACGTGACGGCATTCCGGGGTAAAGCCTGACAGTAGTTTTCAATGGTTCTACCGCCTTCTTTACCTGGTTTTCCGGTGGAAATGCGGATATCGATAATCTTGCGATCGCCAAACAGCGACGGACTGCACCCGGCGCTGAGCAGCTCAGTCCAGCGGAAATGATTGTCTGCGGTGTAGGTTTCATGTTCGGTAAAGCCGTTTTCACGCGCTTTCCTGCGGATCAGGTCAGTGGCTTCGGCAACCAGCAGCGGTTCGCTGCCGAAAACCGTATAAAGCGGCGCCAGCTGTTTTTGCAGATGCAGGGCAAGCTGGTCGGCTTTTAACTGCATGCCGGCAATATCAGTTGATGGCCGCGTTTTCTGCTGGCGCGCCCGGTCTGTCAATGGTCGACAACCGCCAGATAATCTGCTGCACGGCGTCAGACTGCATGTCCCGGTAAAGCATCTGTTCTTCGGCTTCTTTGGCCAGAATCTGGGCATCAAGGAACGGCAGAATCCGCGTCAATATGATTTCATTTTGCGGTGCGATTTCAACGCCGCTGGTATCGAGGAGGCGCGTGGATATTCTGAAAACCAGCTCAAACTCACGGACACGTCCGCCGCCTGAGAGTGAAAGAATCCGCCTTTCATTGCTGGCATTGATGACCTGTAAAATGGCTTCGGCTTCTTCCATTTTGTCGACAATTTTTGTGGTAGTCGAAGCGCCGACCGCGCGACGCAAATCCGATCCGATGGTGTGGCCCGACGGAGCGGCGACATATAATGTTTTAAACGGAAGCGATGAAATCTGACCGCGCAGCTTGAAACCGCAGGCGGTCAGCATCAGTGACATCAGCAGTATCACCAGAATGAAAATTCCGGATAACGTGAAAGTTGCGTTATCATGGGTAACTGCTGGTGTGGTTGTAGTCATGGCGCTAACTGGATAAATGGGTTGTTCGACTGGAACAGCGGTAACATTTCCGGATAGAAACCGGTTATGCGGATTTTACAGCAAATTGTGGTTGATTGTACTGTTGTGCAGTATGACGTGTGTCATGTGCACTATACGATAGCATGTAAAAAAAACAGGCCTGCGAGCGTCTCCAAAAATTCAGATGGCTGTAATACGAAAACCCGATTACGCAGTACTAATCGAACCTGAACGGGGTTTTCCACAGCGAAAGAGCGTATTGATGCTGACTTCCGAAGATCGATAATTGAAAAAGATATATGAAAAAAGGAGTTCTAAGATGACCATTGCCTATACTGTCCGTGAGAATACCCGTGTGCAGGATCGTCGGCGGGGCATTCCTTTTTTCTGCGCTTACCATCTGGGTTTTAAGCCGGGCAGGCGTGCCGGCGAGCGACGCGTCGAAACAGAACGCGGCGGCAGTGCTTATGTCGATCGCTACGCGGATCATTTAATGCTTTGCGTTATCGGCATTATGTTTTTAAGCATATGCGATGCGGTTTTTACACTGAAGATTCTGACCAGCGGCGGAGAGGAGCTGAACTGGTTCATGCTGATTCTGATTGAAGACAGCGTAAATAAATTCATTGCGGTTAAAATGGCGCTTACCGCTTTGGCGCTTGTCATGCTGGTGATTCATCAGAATGTGAAAATTCTCGGCGGTATGCGGGTCAGGCATTTGCATTATTTGATTCTGACCGGTTACAGTTTTTTAATTGGATATGAACTTTACTTGCTTGAACAGGCCTCGAGTTTGTAGAATGAGCCTTCTTTAAATTTATAAAATCGAGAAATGAAATGACAGAAAGCGAAAAAAAAATCATCATTGATGGCGTCGAATATCCATTGTCATCACTGAGTCAGGAAGCCAAAGCGCAGATCACCAATTTGCGCGTTGTAGAAAATGAAATTGCACAGCTTAAGGCCAGACTGGCCATTGCAGGCACCGCAAAAATGGCTTACCAGGCCGCTCTAAAAAATGCATTGCCTGTTGACAGACATTGATTATCTCAGTATCGCGCCGGTCGTTGTCAAATTCTCCGGCGTTGAATCAGTCGGTTTGAAATAGGACGCGATTTTACGCAAATCATCGAGCACCAGCGTGCCGGCGGCAAGGTTCAGACGCAGGTACGCAAGCAGAAAGTTGTATTTAGCCTCTGCCAGATTGATTTCGCTGTTGAAAAACTGCTGCTGCGCGTCGAGTAAATCCAGGTTGATGCGGATACCGCCCTGTATGCTTTTTTCGGTGGCATGAATCAGCAGTTTTGCCGACTTTACCGCCAATTCCAGTGATTCAATACGCCTGACGCTGCTGTAAACCCGCTGATATTGTCTGCGCAGCTCAACCAGCACATTATCCATGATTGCATCCAGTTCGGCCTCGGCGCGCGCATGATTAGCTTTAGCCTGATCTGTCAACGCATTCACGCGTCCGCCGGCGTATAACGGCAGATTGACTTCGACACCGACAGTCGCCAGTTCAACATCGCGATCGAAAGTAATGAATGACGCCGATTTATTCCGGCTGAGACTGGCGACAAAATCGACCCGTGGGGTGTGTCCTGCGTAACTCCTGCGTATTTCTTCCTTGCCCGACTGTACGATATGCCGCTGAGTGACGAGCTCCGCATTACGATCCAGCGCAAGCGCGCGCCAGTCTTCAAAATCGGGCAGGAATACTGTATCGGCGCGAAAGATATCCGACAAATGGTGGAGCTGTGTTGCTTCCCGCCCTATTATCGACTCCAGACGCAATTGCGCAACATACAATTCATCCTGTGCTTCGATCAGTTGCGCCTGCGCCAGTGCATGCCGGGACTGTGTTTCCAGCACATCCGTGGTGGTGCCTTCGCCTTTCAGCAGCATATTTTCATTGACGCGCTTGAGTTCCGTGAGTGAATCCAGCTGTGCCTGTGCAAGCTTCAACCGGTGCTGTGCGAGTAACGTTTCGAAGTAGACTTCAACCAGCCGGACAATCAGTTGCTGGCTTTGACCGGTAAAACGGGCGCGGCTGGAATTGGTCTGCGCCTGTCCCTGGCGATAACCGGCGACAGCTTCCATATTGATGATCGGCTGGCGTAAGGTTAATGCGCTGACCTGGCTGTGAAAATTCAATTCTCTGGGATTGGCCGGATTGGCTGTTCCTTGACTGTTCGTGCCAATACTTTTGCTGTCCGTGTGCGTAATGGTCAGGTTGGGTAGCAGGCTCGCGCGGGTAATAATTTCGTTCTGTTCTCCGGCTTCGCTTTCATGAATTGCCGAACGATAAGTTGGATCATGCGCCAGCGCGGCTTCGTAGGCATCGAGCAGACTCAACGCCTGCGCCGGGCCGGACAGAACGGCGGTGAGAATAAGGACTGTTATTTTGCGTGCTATAGTCATGAACAGATTTATTCCTCGCTCATCGCCGCATGAAGCCGGTCGAGAATCGGTTTAAACAGGTAGTTCATCAAAGAGCGTTCCCCGGTTTTGACGAAAATTTCCACCGGCATACCGGCGCGTACCTGGTGATGCGTCAGTAACGCCATGCCTTCGGGGGTAACCTTTGCTTTCAGCTGGTAATACGGTTCGCCGGTACGCTCGTCGGTAAGTCTGTCAGCGGAAACCTGTAACACTTCGCCTGGAATATTGGGCGTTTTATTCTGGTTGAAGGCCGAAAAAATCAGATCTACCGGTAGTCCGGGATGTATCTTGTCAATCAGATGCACGGGCACCTGACCGGTGATCGTGAGCGGATCATCACTGGGCACGATGTCCATCAGACGGAATCCCGGTTGAATAACACCGCCCTCGGTGAAGACGTTGATACCGACCACGATGCCATCGGCAGGCGCTTTTACCAGTACATTATCCAGCTCGAATTCGTGGCTGATCAGTTGGCTGTGAAGTGCATCCGCTTCACGCTGTATATCGGATAACTGCTGGCGCACTTCTTTTTGATGTTCCTGAAGACGCTGAATCCGGCGCTGTTTGAATTCGGCGATCTGGCGCTGATTCCGTCCGATATTACCGGTTTCGGCAGAAATTTCTCCCGCGAGTTGAACATTGGCGCGCTCCAGATCGAGCACACGGTTGCGTGGTACAAAACCATCGGTCGACAGTTCACGCAAACTGATCAGCTGTTCCTGCAGGAATTCAATCTGCTGTTTTTTACTGATCCGCGAGGCTTCGAGACCTTGCAGCTGCATCGTCAGACCGGCGATATTTTCGTCGATGGCCGCAAGCTCATGTTCCATCGCGAGTTGACGTGACCTGAATAACTGATTTTGCGTGAGAATAGTGTTCTGGATACGTGGGTCGTGTTGCAGGGCGAGTAAGTCGGCGGGATATTCAATGGTGTTTTTTCCATCGCGTTCCGCCAGCAAACGCGCTTTTACCGCGCGTGCGGTGATCAGCTGGATGCGTGTGATTTCCGTCTGCGCGTTGATCTGGACATCATTCATGCGCACCAGAACCTGACCGGCTTTGACATGATCGCCTTCCTTGATATAAATCTGATCGATAATTCCGCCGGTGCGATGTTGCACGGCTTTACGATTGGTGTCTACCGTGACCGTGCCGGAGAGCGGCACGCCTTTATCCAGCGGTGCAAGAAACGCCCACAATAAAAACCCACCAACGCCGACCAGTACGATCCACCAACCCAGCCTGGAATGCACCGATTCATCGGTTTTGACATCATCCGTTTGATCGTGCTTTGCCTGCTCGGGCTGTACCGGAGCAGGGGCGGATGGGATTGCGTTATTGTCTGCCTGCAATTTCATAACTGTTCCTGTCATATACGCATAGCGCTTTAATGTACGTTTGTTTCAACGCTCGCCAATTCTCTAAATCTCTGTGTCAACCACGTTGACGGTTTGCACAGGAAGTTGCGGCTGGACGGCGGCTGGCGCAGGTTTCTGCTGTGCGGGTTGCTGGGTCGCCTGTTGTTGTTTTTTTAATTCGGCCAGTACTTGTTCTGTCGGGCCGAACAGCCTTGCCACGCCTTCCTGCAGCACCAGCAGTTTGTTGGTTACGCTGATTACACTGCTGCGATGCGTGATCAGTACGATCGTTTTGCGGCGTTTGCGCAGGTCGATCAGGGCATTCAGCAGCGCCTGCTCGCCGACATCGTCCAGATTGGAATTGGGTTCGTCAAGCACAATAAGCGCAGGATCGTCGTACATGGCGCGCGCCAGTCCGAGGCGCTGTTTCTGACCGCCGGAAAGCCCTGCGCCGCCGTCACCCAGTTTGGTATCGTAACCTCCCGGCATGTTCAGAATCATTTGATGAACCCCCGCGCGCTGCGCCGCGAGAATGACTTTACCGGCATCCATTTCACCAAACCGTGCAATATTTTCGGAAACCGTGCCGCTGAACAGTTCAATATCCTGCGGCAGATAACCGATATGCGGGCCGAGTTCGTCCTTGTTCCACAGATAAACATCCGCGCCGTCCAGGCGAACCTTACCGGCCGCTGCGGGCCACACACCAACGAGAAGCCGCGCCAGCGTGGACTTTCCAGATCCGCTGGGCCCTACAATGCCGAGCACCTCACCTGCCGTCAGTGACAGGCTCAAGCCTTTGATAACAGGCACGCGCGACCCCGGCGGCGCTGCGGTGACATTTTCGACGTTAATAACGCCGGTCGGTTTCGGCAGCGTCATGCCGGGTTCGCGCGCGGGGTGTTGTTCAAGCAGTTTGGTCAGCCGGTCATAGGCGCTGCGTGCACCGCCGAATTGCTTCCATACGTTGATCAGCAGCTGCACCGGCGCAATGGCGCGACCCATCAGAATGGACGCTGCAATCATCATGCCGGGAGAAATTTCGTTTTCCAGCACCAGCAGCGCGCCGAGCCCCAGCATCAGCGATTGCAGTGCAACCGTTGTCGATTTCGATATCGCCGTAACGATGCCCGCCTTTTCACTGGCTTCCGCCTGCAAGTTCAAAAAGCGACTGTGCAGCTTGTTCCATCGCGCCTGAAGATTGGGCAGCATGCCCATCGCTTCAATGACTTCGGCGTTGCGCAGATTGTTGGACGCCATGTTGGTTGACACCACCGCCATGGTGTTGGCCTCATCCAGCGGTTTACGCGAGATTTTTTCGTTGACATAGGCCAATACAATCAGAACCGCTGTACCCAGCAGCGCAAAGATGCCAAGCCAGGGGTGGAACATGAAAATGACAAAGATATAGATCGGAAACCAGGGAGCGTCGAAAAAGGCGAACAGCGCATTGCCGGTCATGAACTGGCGGATATTGGTGAGATCTTTTAAAGCCTGTCCGGCATTGCTTTCACCATGTTTGAGAGATTGCTCGAAAGCCGCAGTGTAGACGCGCTTGTTTAGTTTCAGATCAAGTTTCGCGCCGACGCGAATCAGGATAAAGCTGCGTACATATTCAAGCGCGCCGAGAAAAATATACGCACCGATGACAATCAGGGTCAGCATCAGCAGTGTCATTTCGTTGCGACTTGTCAGCACGCTGTCGTAGAGTTGCAGCATATAAATGGCGGGCATCAGCATGAGACCGTTGATCACGGCGCTGAACATGCCGATCGAACGAAAAGCCTGTTTGAAGTTTAACAGCACTTCAGCAATTTCATTCTGCCGGTTGGGTTTTGTTTTCATTAAAATTTGTTATTAAAAATCACAAGTACAAGTAAAAGCTGAATAGATCGGGATTTTACCGCAAGTCTTCTCTCGACAACGTAAACGGCCGGGCAGAAATGCCTAATTGCCGCCATAACGCTGAGCTGTCAAAAACCATATCCTGATTCATGCGTGCAGCCATGCTGCTGTTCCACTGCCGATATCGCGGCAGGCAGCGCGCGGCGATGACTGCATAATGGAAGAGCCAGAATGGCAGATTCACCAGGCGTGGCTTACGGTCAAGCGCCAGAAAAATCCGCCGGACCATTTCACGGTAAGACAATGTTTCACCCCCAGTAAGATTGTAAGTGCAGTTTCTCAAATTTAAAGTCTGCAATGAATGCATACAGGCTGCCGCTACGTCTCCGGCATGTACGGGTTGCCTTAATCCTGCGGCCTTGCCGATGAGCGGAAAAAAACCAAAGCGCCGGATAAAGCGGATGATTTCGCTGATGTTTTTATCGCGACCGAGGCCGTAGATCAGTGTGGAACGCAGAATAATCCATTCGATCTGATTAGCGGCAGCCCATGTGGTGACACGGTTTTCGCCTTCAATCAGTTGTTGCACAATCTTTTGTTCTTTGACATCAGTGGACGTTTGTTTGGTAATACTGCTGGTCGAAGACAGTATGACAATGCGCTTTATACCATAGCCGGACAAAAGTTTGAAATGTTCGGGTAAAATCCATATCGGCGCCGCGCAAATCCACAGGCTGATTTTTTCGTCAGCGGAATACGGTGCAGAGGGCTCTGGTACTGAAGCAGGCGCAAGCTGCCGCCAGGTTATCTGCACGGTATCAGCATTCGAGGTGACCGGCTTGCGGGAAAATGCCGTGACGCGCCAGCCGTTTTCCGGCAATAGTTGTTGCAGGCAGATGCCAACCAGACTGGTTGCGCCCAGTACGCCGACACGCCGGCTATCCATGTTTCGGTTTCAGCGACTGATGAATCCGCCGGGCCGAATGGAACAGAACGGAGAGCATGAAGCGCAACCATACGCTGCATATCACCAGTCCCATTAACAAAGGGGAATATTCCGGGCCAAAAAATTTCCTGTAAAAGCGTATCATGCCGCGATGTTTATGCCAGGCCACAAAAACGGGCCGCGCCTTGCTGCAAGTGCCCTGATAATGAATTGCCCTTGCATCGGGAACAAATAATATTCTCCAGCCCTGCCGGCGGAAACGCATGCACAGATCGAGATCCTCGCAATGCAGAAAATAACCTTCATCCCAGCCGCCGATCGCCTGCAGCGCCTCGCGTCGTACCAGCATCATCGCCCCCGTGGTGGCTTCCACTTCAACCGGTTTGTCCGGTAAGGGTTTTTTGTGCAGTTGAAAATCGGGAAACAGTTTCGGCCAGAAATTTTCCAGGCGGTATAAACCCGAAGCGCGCACAAAAGCGCGCCAGGGAGAGGGCACATTCCGCCGTCCACCACCCTGCTCGGAGCCGTCCGGATTTTGTATATGACCGCCGGCCATGCCCGCTTTCGGATCGTCCTCCAGCGCTTGCAGCAGATGTTGCAGGCTGTCGGATTCGAGAATGCAGTCCGGATTGAGGAACAGGATATAGCGTTCGGTTGCCAGCTGGCAGCCGAGATTGCAGCCGGCGGAAAACCCGAGATTGCGACCGGAATGATGGATAATCAGACCGTTTTCATCGGGAAAATGCGCTGTGAGTTCAGCAATGCTGGTATCTGCAGAGTCGTTGTCAACGACGATGACCTGTCGCGCCTGTTTTAAGGCATGCGTAACACACTGGGTCAGTATCCGGCCTGCATTGTAATTAACAATAATGATTGAAACGGGTGATATAGGCATTAAATTTGGCGCGTTATCCGGTTTTTCTTGCTTGATGAAGACGCAGAAGCCTGACAGCGGGCAATAATAGTTTGCGCAGCCATGGACGACGATTAACAGCGAGTTTCAGGTTTCCCAGTTTAAGGGAAACATGATAGTGAATGACATGTGCAATATCCTGCCAGAATGTTCTCTGACGCGTTTCTTCCGTTCGAGGCAAATCCGTGTGCATGAATGTAGTGAATCTGCGCAAGCCATTTCTGGCGTTTAATGTTGATTCCAGAAAGCCGTGACCAAAACGGCGGTCTGGTTCAAGGTGGCAGCCTTCAGCCCATTCATTCCAGGCATTAATAAATATCAGTGATTCTTTGTCACCGCCGCGCTGTATGTCTGAATCAATCGTGGACGCCAGCCAGTATTCATAATTCTCGGGTGTGCCGTTCAGAACGACCAGTGCACGGTTTCTGGTGCGGGCCGTGTTGTCCCAGGAAGGGAACACGGTTTTAAAGACCCGCGCTGTCCCGTCAGTGTCATAGGTGCGGTCAAGATAGGATTGCGCGATCACGGAATATTGCAGGACATTACCTTGAAAGGGCTCGTGAAACGCGATCTGATCATTGATGTTGCTGGTTTTTAGATTATGGGGCGGAAATTCAACTCCGCTATCAAATCCATACTGAATATAATTTTCGTTGCCATGGGTTAAAGCGGCGCAGAGATGGAGCTCGCCGAGTCCGATTGACCGGCAGTATTCGCGCCAGGTCTCCAGTGTTTTTTTCGCGTCAGGAAGGTGTTGCGGCCGGTATACGATGAGAAAAGGCTTGCCGTCGACTCTGATGTATCGTTGATCGCTGAAAAACGGCATTAATGACTTAATGAAATTCAAATCGTCATCAGGCAGATATTTCTGGGCGATCAATATTTCATGATCAGCCGCATCCCAGCGGCGTGTCCAGTTTTCGTTCGCCCAGCACAGGCAGAATGGCATGTCGCTTTCCGGATCGGCGAGCATGTCATCAAGCGGCAGATTTAAAATTCTTTTGCCCGAGAACCAATAGTAGTGATAACAAAATCCGGATATACCGTATTGTTTCGCCACATTGATCTGATCGCGCCGGGTTTCGCGAACGCGCAGATCGTAAAAACCGAAATCGCCCGGCAAATGCGGTTGATAGTGATCACGAAACAGCGGCTGCGCCTTGGTGACATTTGTCCACTCGGTAAAGCCTTTTCCCCACCATTGATCATTTTCCGGCGTCGGGTGGAACTGGGTCAAATAAAAAGCGATCAAGCGTGGTACTGGCTGGCTCTCCGGGGATGCCCGGGACGGCATGGACTGTTTCATGAATTTAATTTTTGAGAATTAACGGTAATGCAAATAAAACGATGATCAGATTCGGATTTTAAAAAAACCGAGGCCTGCCCGGATGCGTTGCTTGGTTTTATGACTCAAATGCCTGGCGATACGATGTTTCCACGATATTCCGCGATGCGGCGTGGCATGCCGGGGCGCTTTCGTCAGCGACATTGCCGCGTCGGGGTAGCTGAGTGGTACGGCCTTGACGACCACTTGATAAATATTGGTGTATTCGCAATCCTTCAGCGCTTTTTGCTGCATGCCTGTAAGCCGGCTCCAGCTTGCGGCGAACTCTGTTTCCTCCGGTGTTTTGGTAACATAACGGACATCGATAATCTTCAGACCGGCTTGTGTAAATAGATCTTCGATATTCCTGAGGCCGAAGAAACGGATATGGGTACGGTCAAGTAGCCCCCAGTCGCGGTATTCAAAATCACTGTTGAGCAGACATGATACCACAGCTGCGTGACCCACATGCGGAAGCGAAATGACAAGATAGCCATCCGGGCCGATGAGCGTGGTCATAAGCTTCAATGTAATCCATGGATCATAAAGATGTTCAAGCACATCCGCCGCGACCACCACATCGAAAGGTTTTGTCTCTTCGATCAGGCATGGCCATTCCGTACTGTTCAGATCCGCCTGGAAAATCCGCTCGCAATACGGGGCCGCTTTTTCGATTGCGGAAGCGTCCAGTTCAATGCCGGTAACCCGGCACTGTCCCTGCTGCGTCAGAATCCGGGTGATTGAACCCGGTCCGCAGCCTATTTCCAGTACACGTTTGTGCGACCCCGTCAGTTCGGCGACAAATGTTGGCGCAGTCCGCGAATTTAAGTCAACTGTATATTCGTAAGTGTGCCGGATTTGAGTGTCCATTGAATAGATTGTATGTCGATTTAATGTATTCGGGATAGCAGGTGGTTGCGAACAAACGCCATAATTGCCCGAAACGGCCGGGTTATTCGCCAGCTTGTTGAAGATAAAATTGACGTAATCTGTTGATCACGCGCTTCGATGAGTTTATCACGCGCTTCGATGAGTTTATCACGTTCGGTAATCCACGCGTCGCGTTCGGTTATCGACAGTTGCATGTCCGCAATCTGCGCATCCTTATGGGCAATATTCATGCTCGTTTGCGTATGCAATTCAACGTAAAGCTGTTTATAGCGCGCATATTCGAGAATGGACCATAATGCTTTGTCCTGCAATTGCGGCAGCCATTTCCTGTATATGCTGATCATGGTCTGCCGGGTAAGGTCGGCATTGGTCCATACGCCGGAGCCCGAATCGTTTTGAATCCGGTAGATTGCGCCAGTTTCGGCGATAAACCTGAATGTCCCGTGTGCGGACAGTTGCAGCCAGAAATCCCAGTCCTCGCAGACGGGCAGCGTTTCATCAAAGCAGGCGCCTTTTTCTCTGACAAAGCTTCGGAAAAGCGCTGCATGAATAGGAATGAAGTTGTTGATATACAATTGCGTGGCGTCAAACGCTTCGTTCATCAACCTGGTTTTTTCTCCCGTTTCATTAACGCACTGGATCGCGGAGTAGACTGCGACAGCTGATCCGGAATGATCGAATGCTTCTTTCAGGCGTGTGATATGGTGCGGCAGAAACCAGTCATCGTCATCCAGAAAAATCAGAAAATCGCCGTTGGCGGCTTGCAGCCCGATATTCGCCGCCTTGCCGCGTTCCAGGCGCTCGTCGCTTTCAATGCGCCGCAGCGGAAATCGTCCGCACCAATCGCCAACGGCGCGGTGTCCCTGGCCTTTCGCATTGACCAGAACGACCTCGATATTCGGATAGGTCTGTAGGGCGACAGAATCCAGCGCATCGGACAGCGTGTTGCGATCCATGCTGCGGATAATCACGCTGACCAGCGGAAGATCGTGGGTGTCTGTCGGCAGCCCTTTTGCTTGCTGGCGCGCGTGCTCCGATTGGTACAGTTTTAACGGATCGCCGGCCAGCGTTTCCGTGCCGGTCAGAATATATGCTTCGGCTGCGTTGACTTCGGCTGGCAGCGTGTAGGTGCGGTAACGGTTGAGCGCGGCAATATCCAGGTCATAACGCTGCCGGGCATTTTGAGATGCAAAGCAGCGCATGGCCTCCATTTTACGCGCTGCCAGATCGCTGATATCGAGCAACAGATTGGGCTGGAAAGGCTGGCCGATTTCATACAGCGCCAGTTGCACCGGATTGCCGCGCCGGCGGACGGCTTCAAGCGCGGCCATGCCGAGCGCGCGATGATCCGGATGTATTTCATAAACCGATGGCGCATAAATCAGATCGGCCTGGGTGTCGTGTATCGCAGCCGAGATTTCGCCGATCAGTTTCTCGCCATAATAGAGTCCGCGGTCAGGCTGTTGCCAGAATGCGGGGGTTCCATAACCCAGGATGGTGGCGGCGGCGATACTTTCGTTCCGGCGTTGCCGGACATATTCGGCTGTTTCGTCCGGACTGACGCCGTAAGCGCCATCCGTAACAATGATGACGTGGACAGGAATATGTTGTTCAATGTGCCGCATAATGGCGCCACCGCAGCCAAACACTTCATCGTCAGGATGGGGGGCAAGCACCAGAACGCGGTTGGCCGTGATATTTCCGGCAGCCTGGTAGGGAATGAGCAAATTTTCCAATGAATTTTTATAAATTTAAATAGCGCGCTAATTATACACATCGCGCTTCAAAATTCGGCGTTTTATAATCTCTCGTTTCGTCCGGTAACGTGATCGTCGATTCTGCATCTGCAAGGGTTATTGATCGCCCTGCCATTGCCAGTAATACATCAGATCCGGCCGGGGTGCCGGTGCGGACAAGCGTGCAAAATAGGTTTTTTCGCGCAGCCGCCGGAATAAGGATGCGTCAACCTTAGCCGCAGGACCGTTGCCGAAGCATCCTATCGCAGGAATCAGCTGTGGCGATGCGCCGATTTCCAGCAGCCAGGCGTTGCGCAGTTCGGCGGGAACGGGGAAAATCAGTTTTTCCTGGTTGACGGTGATCGACTCAATGTGCGGCGTTCTGGCGGGCGGCAGGCGGTTATTGAGTGCATCGATCAGTTGAAAACGTATATCGCCGCGCAGGTGTTTTTGCTGGTAGGCTGACCAGCCTTGAACGATCAGCTGATCTTTGGCGTGCGAATGCTCGTAATAATGCAGGCATCCCGCACCGGGTTCCAGATAGAGCCGGTAGCCGTGTTTTTTTAAACGGTGCATCAGATCGGTGTCTTCCCAGTACATGAAAAAACGCGAGTCAAATAAACCGCCGCAGCGCTGAATGGCTTCTCGGCGGATCAGCACATGTCCGCCGGATAACGCTTCAACCGGTATGGCTGCGGTGCATGTCCATGCCTGCAATGCTTTTTTCCGGAAGTGAAGCGATGGATACGCGGACAAGCGTGGCATCGCCCTGGAAACGGCTTCCCGGTAAAAGCCGGACAGCGATGGATAGGTGCTCGGCGGCATCAGAAACCGGCAGCCGTCGTCCCAGTATACGCGCGGTCCGACAGCCCCGGCATCCGGGTGATTTGCCAGACTGTCAGCGAGTTTGGACAGTGCGCCGGGCAGCAGGCGGGCATCCGGGTTGAGCAGCAGTATGAATTCGCCGCTGGACTGCGCGAAGGCCAGATTGCAGGCGCTGGCGAAACCGGCGTTTTCCCGGTTGCGGATATGCGTGACTTCACCGGGTAACAGCGCTTTCAACAGAGCATGTTCGGAATCGTTCATGCTGTTGTCGACGACGATGATTTCGGGCTTGTCAATAGTCCGTTGTGCGGCTACGGAAGCGACGGCGTTGAGCGTATGCCGGGCGGTCAGGTAATTAACGAGAATGACAGAGATCATGGGTTTTCAGGGTGAGTCCGCGCAGGCACGATCAGCATCGCGTAATCGGGCTTTTGTGTTTTCATGCTGCATCTCAATAATGCCGGATTACGCAAGCTTAATCCGGCCTGCTCCGGCTTTGATAAAATCGCGCCGCGTAGCGCCGTCCGAATTTGCGCATGGGGTTTTCCAGAATCCGGTACATGATAGCGGAAATAATAAAGGTGGTCAGTATCGACGCGATGAACAATGTGACGCCCGTGAATTCGAAGAATGCGCTCATCAAGGGCGGCATGGCGTTGTGAAACAGATAAACGCCGTAGCTGAGATTGCCCATTCCGCCCGCCAGCAGATTCCATGAAACCGTATTGTTCGCGTTCCGGTAAAAGGCCACGCAGGCAATGATGATCCAGTGGTAGCCGAGCGCGCAAAGCAGATTGAACAGACCGTAAGTCATGCTGTTGATGGCATTGCCATGCATGACAAAGCCATGGCCGAGGGCGGACAGCAATAGCAGTCCCGCGACGCCGCACAGAAAACCCGGCAGCCTGTCGCAGTTTTTGCTGATCAGGTAAGCCAGCGTGCCGAGCAGGAATTCCGGCAGAATACTGGACAAGTGATGAATGAGTACCAGTTTTGCATGTGCATTTTCCGGCAGATAATGATGCGCCCACAGGCCGGTCAGCAGCGTCAATCCCGCCAGGAGCAGTAATATCGGTGTTGTGTTGCGTATTTTCAGCAAAACCAGCAGCCCGATCAACAGATAGAATTCGACCTCCACCGGGAGAGACCAGAAAGCGGGGTTGTAATAAAACGCGATTTCTTTCGAGACTGTGGTATGCAGGAACAGCGCGTGCTGCAGAATGATACCGTTATCCCATGTCTTGTGTGGCAGCAGGGCGTAGAACAGGATCGCGAACAGAAACAGCGGATAGATTCTGAATGTGCGTCGAATAGCGAAGGCGGTGGTATTTTCCCGTGCCGGTGAGAGCAGCAGGGGCGCGAAAACAAACCCGCTGATGACAAAGAAAAAATCCACACCGGTGTACAGAAAATTCAACCAGCTGCGTTCCACATCCTGAATCAGTACGGCGTAATGGCAAAGCATTACCATGATGGCGGCAATGCCGCGCAGCAATTCGATGACCGGATTGATATTCGGCGGCTGGCGGTCAGTATTCATCCTGGATTTGCGTAGGCCGTGCAGGCCTGACTAGCATTGCGTAATCGGTCTTTTGTGTTTGCATGTTGCATCTTAATGCCGGATTACGCAAGCTCAATCCGGCCTACTCCGGCTGGGAGGCTGTTGAAAAATGTGATCAAGGCAGTTTGCGTGGTTTGCGTAGGCCCGATTAGCATCACGTAATCGGGCATATTGCCAGCTAGTGGAAATCGGTGTCCCCGCACATCAGCCACCAGC